>Ga0079226_10004614_pt1 | contig 10508 bp, 11 predicted proteins | sample Poulit2014_FD_76345 | JGI IMG/M metagenome (GOLD analysis project Ga0079226, IMG submission 76345) | Agricultural soil microbial communities from Georgia to study Nitrogen management - Poultry litter 2014 | ecosystem: Environmental > Terrestrial > Soil > Agricultural land | place: USA: Georgia...
TAGGGGATTTGATGTCACAGGAGAGTTTAAAACGTTGGTTCATACATTGGGTGGTCATTCTATAAGTTTAGATGGAAGTGATGGCATCATTAATCCATTACAAATTTTCAGAGCAGATGATAAGAGTGATTACAAGGATGGACAGGAAAGTTTTGAACAATATGAAAATCAATGTTTTATGCAGCATATTTCAAAGGTAGCCATTTTTTACGAATTTCTTGCAGGTAATCCTACTACGGAAGAAATTGAAGAATTTAAAAAGATCTTACGCATGTTTTATGAATCACTAGGGTATCTAGAAAAATTAAAAACGACAGGTGTCACCACATTAAAAAATAATGATTATCCAATCTTTAGTGATTTGCTTGATTATATTCGAGAACAATTATACGACGATAGTGAGAAGCGAAGCCTACGCCCAGAATTGTCTGTTTCTCGTGTGAACCGTCTCGAAAAAATTGAATTGGTCGTGGATAATGTCGTAAACAGCTATGCTACTTTATTTAACGGGCATACAACGATTCACGATATAACAGACGAGCAAGTTATCTTCTTTTCCATTCGTAATTTAACAAAATTAGAAAAGAACGTGTTCCAAGCACAAATGTATAATACATTAAATCTTATTTGGGATAACTTGATTCAGGTTGGAGCTAGACAAATGCAACAAATGTATCAAAATGACCAGTTTAATGCGGATGATGCGGTAAGATTTTTGATCATGATTGATGAAGCACACAGACTAGTAAATGCTGAAAATATGTTAGCAGTTTCCTTTCTTACAGACTTTGCAAGAGAGGCACGTAAATATTTTGGTGGATTAATTTTAGCAAGTCAATCGATTCGTGATTTCGTTCCAGATAATAAAGACACAGCGACAGTTACAAAAATACGTACCTTATTCGAACTGACCCAGTATAAGTTTATTATGCAACAAGATTCGAATACATTAGATGCACTCCGAACTATCTTTGAAGGTCAATTAACGGAAAGTGAATTAGAACATGTTCCCCAGCTGCAACAAGGAGATTGTGTTTTAAGTATTTCAGGTGTTGGAAATATTATGCTATCCGTTGAAGCAAGCGAAGAAGAATTAAAACTATTTAGGGGAGGATTATAAGCCATGCGAGAAGATCATTCAGAAAAGAGAATGTTCTATAAGTTTATCTTCCTTTTAGTAATTGCATTGCTAATAGTACTAGTTTATATCTGGAAATGGACGGCTGATGATCCAAAAGAACAAGATCCAGAAGAAGTGTTTCAACAAGAGAGACAAGAGGAAAGCAGCGAAGATCCCAATGGATTAGATAATGAAAAATTAAATGAGGTTTTAACAGATGATGAAGATAATATTGATGAAACAAAAGAGGAAGATAACGCACAGAAATATGATAAGGAGGATGTGAGTTTAGAACAAACCTATATTGAAAACTATGGAGAAGAAGAAGTGGAGCAAGCGAAAGAGCAAGCTGAAACAGTGCTTGCTCTTTATTTATTGCAAATAGCGGATTGGGATAAATGGGATGGAACTGTTACGGCTAATTATTTAGAAAATGTTCAGGAAGAAATGAACCATCACACACAAGAAAGTGTCAAAAGAGAACTAGATGAGATTGAGTTATTTGCCTCTCAACCAGAAGCAAATAACGCCATAACATACGGTGCGTTTGCTAGTTGGCATGTAACAGTGAAAGGAAAATCGACTTCGAGACCAATGCAGTTGTATTACATTACTTTAGAAAAAGAAGAAGATAAATGGGTCGTTAGTGATATGGTGACACCTAATAATCAAAACATGGAAGGAGAAAGGAAGGAGGAGAAGTGAAGCATCTAGCACACATTGCAAAGCATCTAATAAGAAAAAAACTATTTCTAGGAACTGTTAGTTTTTTAGCGGCGAATATTATCCCTGTTTTCATACTTATTATCCTTAGCACCTTATTATTCGCAATGATTGGCGCTTTAAGTGGTAGTGTGTCTGATCAACAAAGCGAATTAAATGATAGTGACACAAATGGAATTGGTTATGTTTGTTCTCCAACAGGTGATATAAATAAGAAAGATTGGGACAGTTACTTTAAACATGAAGATAAGTCGGGCGTTTTTTCAGATTATGGAGATGACATCATTAAAATAGCGGAAGAAAAGGGGATAGATCCTGTTCTTTTTGGAGCTATTGCTTTACATGAAACAGCTTATGGAACATCTAGTGGCGTTGTTAATAAAAACAATCCTGGTGGACTCATGGACCCGAAAACAAACATGCAATCATTACAAACATTTCCTACATTACAGGAAGGGTTAGAAGCAATGGCAGGGACTTTATATAATCGAATTATTGAAGATGGACTTGTAACAATCGAACAACTTGGAGATATCTACGCTCCGGTTGGCGCAGCAAATGATCCTAACAATTTGAATGAACATTGGATACCAACGATGGAAAAGTTAACAAAAAGTTTAGGTGGATTAACAATGAACTGTGAAAATGAGAATCAAATGGATGTGGAATTAATGGATGGTAAGTCGTGGGTGTCTCCACATACTAAAACAATTACCTCAGGATTTGGTTATCGTAGTGGATGTGGAAATTGTAGTTCTATGCATGCAGGAATAGACATTGCAAGCGAAGGTATAAAAGGAACACCAATCATAGCTTTTGCGGATGGAGAAGTAACAATCAGTAAGAAAAATGGAACTACATTTGATTCCACTTTAGAGAATATGGGCAATGGTTATGGCTGGTATGTTGAGGTTGATCATGGAAATGGGATTAAAACTCGTTATGCTCATATGAAGGAAAAAGGCATTGCGGTTGGAGAAAAAATAGAAGCAGGTGATGTTATCGGTAAGGTAGGTTCAACTGGTGCATCAACTAGTGCTCATCTACATTTTGAGATATTAATAGATGATGAAAAAGTTGATCCAATGCCATATGTTAAGGATTTTTTAGGAGCTGAATCATCATAAAGAAAGGAGGCAACCACTTTGAAAAATAAACTAAATAACGGCAGAGAGAATAAGTTTTATATTGGTATAATCATAACACTTTGCTTGCTGCTAGGTGTTTTTTTTACATCTAAATATTGGATGTACGATGATAGTGTTATTGCACAAACTGATTATGATAAATCGATTAATGGATTAAACCAAACGACATTGACTTTAAGAGATTGGGAATACAACCCAACAAATCATCTCATGGAAGTAACGATTGAACGGGAACATACAGGCACTGATGCGGTCGAACCAACTTTTACATTTGAGGCTAAAGGAAAAGAAACGAAGGATATGTATCCAGCAAAGAAAGTATATGAATCCGACGAAATAATGGTTATTCATATTGAGAATGTACCAAGTAAGTATCATGTTATCGGTTTATTTGTAACAGAACATCGAGATAATAAAATATTGAAACAAGAGTACAAAAAGAAGTTGAAAGATGACAAGGATAAAATGATAACCGATGAAGATAAGATAGAACAATCAAGATTACCAAAACCAGAAGAGATTATTATCATAGGTGATTATCGAAAAATAAAAGACAATAAGGATCTAGCGATTAAATCTGAAAAAGAATATAAAAAAGAAAACATAATCGAAGAAATAAATCGAATCGAACAGGAAACTTCACTCATTACGGATGAAAGTATTCCATTTGAAGAAGATCTAATTGCTACATTAACGAAAGAAAAGTCAGCCATAAAGGAAGATATGAAATATGAAACAAAAGAAGAAAAGAATCAATCTGAAAGTGAGATAGAACAAAAAGAAAATGCAATTGTTAGTGCAGAAGAAGAGATTGAACAATATAAAAATCATGTCAAAGATTTGAAGGAAAAATATGGAAATCGGGAAGAAAAACTCGAAGCATTACTTCACCCTGAACGTGAGATAGAGAAAGAACAACAGGAAGAAAAGGAGAAAAAAGAGGAACGAGAAGAGAAGAAAAAGGAGCAGAAAGAGAAATCAAAAAAGGCAAAAGAGAAAGAGAAATCGGACAAAGATAAGAGTAAATAATGGTTTTTGACCTATATGAAATCTATATATGCACCCATATGAAACCTATATATATGGACAAAAAGATGGGCTCACTGGAAAACTAGGCACTGCCTAGTCACCCACGCTATGTGGGTACATTTTCCCCTTATCCTGTTCAACAATCCCTGTTCTTGTGAACGGGGATTTTCTTTATTTAATTCATTATTCATGAGGGAGGCAATCTAATGGAAATTAAGATCCGCGATGTAGATGTTCGGGCAATCAAAGTACTAGATGAAGAAGCGAAAAGACAAAGGATATCTAGGAATATTTTATTGAAGCGAATCGTAGAAGATAAGGTGAAGTTTGACGGCATAAAAGGCGTAGAAAAAGAATTAGATGTGACGGTGAATCGAGTTGCTGATGGATTAGAGATGATGTATAAAAGATTAAATCATTTAGAAAAGCAAACGTTGAAAATGTATTTGTTGCTATGTGATGGATTAGGCATTGATCCTACTGAAGCGGAAGATATTTTGGAAAAAACATTTGATATGGATTAGAAGAAGGAGGAATAAAATTGATTGAAACAGAGATTAAGAAACAAGGAACTTATTTTATGTTAAGTCCTGAAATAAAAGAAAAGATTAAAGTAATTGCGAATGAAAATCATCTTTCACAAGCAAATGCAATCTCTCTAATGGTTGATTCCTATTTTGAAAGTCGAGAAGAAGAATATACTTTATTAAAACAAACCATATCTATCCTATTAGATGAGAAACTAGCATTTATGAAAGAGAAAATGAATCGTATCCAAGTCGCAAGTAATGTGATTGATCGTGATACCAAAATTATATTGGAGTTTTTAAATCATTACTACCTTGTAAACAAGTTTCAGAATTTAATTACAACCGAAGAGTATAAAACGAATGGTATAGAACAAGCAGAACAATTAATACAAAAGCGGATTCATAAACAGCGGAAAAAGAAATTGGATTATGAACGACAGAAGGAAATGAAACAACAACATAATACGGAAAGTCAGAACTAAAGATGAGCCCAGCGGTTGTATTGCGGAGTAAATTTGTCACACCTAGTTCCAGTGCATTTAATAATTATATTAACTATATGGATCGTGAAGATGCAAAACAAAATATGGAAATCAATCTCACGCCAGATCATGGAAATGATTTTGACGTGTTCTATCAGTTCATGGATTATATGGATGATGAAACAAAACAAGGAGAATTATTTACAGTAAATCAAGATTACCTGAATGGCGATGAAAAGCAAAAGGTGAAAAAACAATTTCAAGTTGCACAACAAAATGAATCTCCTATGTGGCAGGATGTTATTTCTTTTGATAATGATTGGTTAGAGAAGCAAGGGGTGTACAATTCGGTAAACCATACAATTGACGAAACTAAAATGAGAAGCATTGTTCGAGAAACAATGCAAACAATGTTGGAAGCAGAAAAGATGCAGCAATCAGCTATTTGGACAGCATCCTTACATTATAATACGGATAATATTCATGTTCATATTGCAACAGTCGAACCCCATCCAACGAGAGACGTTATGAATGTATTTGATAAAGAAACCAATACATGGCGTGAAGAATATCGAGCAAAGAGAAAACCAAAGACACTCGATAAAATGAAATCGAAGGTAGCAAATTGTATTTTAGATCGAGCAAATGAACGAAATAAAATTGATGAATTATTACGTGGAACAATAAGCTATAAGAAAGACAATCGTATTTCTTTAGCCTCCTTCCGTAAAACAAATCAGTTGTTTACAGAAGCAAGACAACGTTTGCCGGAAGATAGAAAACAATGGCGCTATGGTTACGAGTCGATTAATGAAGCAAGACCCTATATCGATGAAATGACAAACATCTATTTAGAACAATTTCATGCAGAAGAGATGGAAGAATTAGTTACAAGTTTAGACGAGGAAATAGAAGTCATGAAGGAAATGTATGGAGAAGAAAGTAATTATCAAACGTATAAAGAAACGAAATTGGATGATTTAAAAAAGAGAATGGGAAACGCTATTTTAACTGAAATGCGCAACGTTGATAAAGAAGATAGAGCTTCTTTGTTTAGACAAAAGAATGCAGCTAGACAGTTACAAGCTAGAGATAAGAGCAATCAAGGAAAATTATTACAATGTTATTATGGAAGTAAAAATAACCATTTGCATGTTTCCGTAATCCGGTTAAAACAAGCGATGAGAAAAACCTTTCATGATTATAAGTTTGAAAGGCATATGGATGAATTTGATCAGATGATGGAGAAGGATTGACTTAGTGAAACCTAACAATTCTCCGTCTCATTTGATATACTTTTGATATGCGTATTTGTTCAACTAATGGACCATTATATGAACTAACTTTAGTAGAAATGTGTTTTGAAAATTTTAAGGTGCAATATGACCCAAAGAAGATAAAACTTATTATATGATAGGGGTTAAGTAATGAAAAAAATAATATATTTTGATGAGTCGTCTGCACTTGATATTCTCGATTTAAAAAATGAAGGGCGTTCACAAGAGATTATGGAGAATATAGTTAAGAAAGCGAATGATATGTCAATAGGTGCTAAAGTTGGAACGGGCATATTAGACATTTTTAATTTTGGAGGATCATTCAATGCCAAAGGAGGTGCAAGCCGGAATAAATCAAATATCTTAACAACCAATCTGACCAACACAATTCTCACGAGCTTTGTAGATCTGCTTGATGATAAGGAAAAAAAGATTATGGCATCCAAGAGCTAAAAGATTATAAACTCTATATCGTTCCTGAATCAGCTGCTTTCATTAAATCAATTACACCGTTTATAAAGGTATTTAAAACATCAGAAGAGCTGACAGATACATCAGACCCATTCTCTCCGGAGAATATTAACTTGCATTCCTTTGATGAAGTATTGTTAAACGCCAAAGGTTATTATGAACTTGTGGCAATAAGTGGGCGGAAAAAGAAAAGGGTTGTACGCTTTAATTTGGATGGATTGAGAAATAATTATAAACTTCACGACCTCCAGAAAATGAATCTGACCATGTACGGGATTCGGGTGGGTAAATGTTTAGAGGAAAGTTTGAAATTTGAAAAGGACATTATGGGTGACAGTGAAAGTGCGGAAGAACAAAAAATTCCAACAGGCTACAATCCTCATAAAAAGGAGCAATCCGATCCTGAAAATTCGGGAAAGGATATAGAGTTGGAAATAATTGATATTATCTTAGCGGGGATTAACTAAAATGGAAGAAATTTATTCGATATATACCGGACCATCAAAACAATTTCAGAATAAACTTGAACGTGCAGTAGATATGGAAAATGTCATTCACTTAAGAGAATTGGTTTTGGAAATGGATTCAAAGAATTTCAATAATTGGATTGAGGAAAACAGAAATCAGTCCAGGACCTTGATATGTAATGCGGAAGCATTTTCATCTGTGAAAGAGCATTTTGTAGCTAATCTTCCATATATATTAAAGCTTTTAGTAGACTATGGATGTATTGACAAATGCTACTTCCAAAACCCTCCTTCAGTGTTCACAAAGGGATTAAAGCGAATAGTTGGCGATGTTTTAACTGAAGAAAGTTATAAATACGAGAAGATTACAAGGGATAATTTGTTATCCATTTATCAAAGATACAATGAAGAAATTATAGGACAGAATGACACTCTAATAGAAATCTTATCAACCTTATATCCCCTAACTGCCGCCAATGCTGAAAAACCAGTTGTCATGATGTTTTATGGACCGGCCGGAGTAGGGAAAACTGAAAGTGCCAAAATAATTAACAATGCACTGACAAACGGCGAATTATTCCGACAGCAATTATCTATGTTTCAGACAGGTGATTTCGGGTCTTATCTTTTCGGCAGCTCATTGGAGCATCCTGCATTAGCAAGAGATTTATTAAACAGAGAAAGTAACATTATTCTATTTGATGAGTTTAACAGGTGTTCTTCAGCAGTTCATTCAGCGTTTTTTCAAATGTTTGACGAAGGTATATTCGTTGATAAAAACTACGAGGTAAATTTAAAGAACTCTGTTATTATTTGTACAGCAAATTACGAGTCAAGGGAAGAAATTTTCTCTGCTTTGGGCGGACCGCTATTTTCACGTTTTGACCATTTCCTACATTTTAATTATTTATCAATTGATGCCAAGAAAACCCTGATACAAGAAAAATACCTTGCACTTTTAGACCAGTGGACAGGAAAAGAGAAGGAATTATTAAAAGAACCCGAACACATAGAAACATTAGTTAAAAATGCGGAATTTTTTACTAACGCTCGAAATATTGAAAAAGGTGTTAAAGGTTATATGTCGAAGGTTTTAGTAAAGTATATGATCGAAGAAAGCGCTAAAGAATCGGAATTTGTTTCTAAGTAATAAATCAAATCATACGGTTAAAAGCAGTAATAGTCAATTCCGTTAGCGGGTCATATTAAGGAACAAAATAATAATGCGATTACTGCCATTATGCCGAATGTACTAAATGGCTTTTCATTTGAAAAGGATGATTAATTTGAATAATATTTTTGATAATTTAGTAGCGGAAAGTGAAAAACCGAATTTGGAAGACTTTATTAGCGATTTTGAAAAAGCTGAATACCTGCAAAAGTTATTAATTAATATGAGTACTAACGATGGACCAGTCTTTGATGATCATTATACAGAACTTAGAAGATATTTCATAAAAAATAGTAATACTAAACAATTATTACCCCGCTATGTAATAACTAATAGAGATCTCTCCCAATTTTGGCAATTTATAAAGTATAAGTTTCCTACTTATGCTGAGAGAAGAAGATTTATATGGGATGATTTTAGTAAGTTGCTAGAATATCTTGAAAATCGTGATGATTTGCCATTAATGGAATCCATTAATGAGAGCTTTCGAGTACTTGATTCTGAACATGTTATTAATTATTGGAATACCGCTATAGAGAGAAAAGACAATGACCCAGAAGGTGCTATAACCTTATCTAGAACACTAGTGGAAGGGGTTCTTAAGCATATTTTAGATGAGAGAAATATAAACTACAGTAAAAATGCTGATTTACATGATATATATAAGTTGGTCGCTAACCAACTAAATTTATCCCCCGAACAGCATGAATTAAAACTCTTTAAACAAATATTAGGTGGTTGCTCATCAATTGTTAGTGGTTTGGGCGCTTTGAGAAATAGACATGGTGATGCCCATGGAAAAGGGAAAGTAGGGTACTATAAGCCTTCTACTCGTCATGCAGAGTTAGCGGTTAATCTGGCTGGTTCTATGTCTTTGTTTTTAATACAGACTCATCAAGATAATGACTAAAGACTTATATTCTACTATAGCACCGATTAAGACTTAGCGATATTCTGGAAGTGAACCAATTGTTTAAGGTAAATAGTTGTTTCTGAAAGCACAGAATTTAATTTATATAATTCTGTGCTTTTTGCATGCAATTTTTTAATAAGATTTTCTATATATACAGGAATTAGATAAAGGAATGATTTAAATGAATATTAAAAAACGAAGCATTTTAGATTATTTTAATGTGAACAGTCAACAGGAACTATTGGAATTTATGAAAAAGAATCCTAATGATCAGGATGTTCTGCTATTGAAAGAGTTGATTCATCTGGCGAAAGAGGAAGGTGATTCTTTTGAGTAATTTATATGATTATTTTAATTGCTCTACTAAAGAAGAACTATACCAAAAGGTGAAGGATGATGATGCTTCTGTTAGAAGTCTCGTAGATTTTATTGATTATTCAAAAGGAAGCATTGAAAATAAGCATGAAGGTATTAGATCACCTCAGGATTTTATTAACTTTGTTTCTAAAAATAAAATGCCTGAAAAGGATGAGGTTGTTGCAGTTTTTTGTTCAACTAAAAATGAACCTTTACATGTAAGTCGGTTTAATGTGAAAGATACATCCAATTTTAAAAATACGTTAAAGGAAAGTTTGAACGCTGGTAGTGTTTCTATGTTTTATTTATCAAATAGAGCAAACACCAAAGCTGATATGGAAATTAAAGATTACTTTACAACGTTTAATATAGATGTAATTGATGGATTTAATTATGACGAGACTGATAAAACAATATCATCAAACAAGGAATCCATCGATTATCCAATAGAAAATTATATCTCAAATAACGTGGCAGAAAATGATTTGGATAACATGTATAAGGATAGAAATGAAGTGAATTTCTATGAGGACTTTGATGAATTTGCTTCTTATTTTGCCAATCAAGAGGTTGTAGGACTGGATGCTGTAAAAGATAACATAAAAATAAAAAAGAGTTTAAAAGCAGGTTATCAATATGATTGGCAAGAGTCATTTGGGGTTATTGCTTATGATAAGGATAGAAAAGTAGTTAGTGTCAATGAACTCTTTAAAGGTTCACCAAACGCTAGCATCGTGGATAAAAAGGTGTTTGCCAAGGAAATATTATCGAAAGAAGATATAGCAAAAGTCGCTGTTTTTCATAATCATCCTTCGGGAGA
>Ga0079226_10004615_pt1 | contig 10508 bp, 11 predicted proteins | sample Poulit2014_FD_76345 | JGI IMG/M metagenome (GOLD analysis project Ga0079226, IMG submission 76345) | Agricultural soil microbial communities from Georgia to study Nitrogen management - Poultry litter 2014 | ecosystem: Environmental > Terrestrial > Soil > Agricultural land | place: USA: Georgia...
ACAGAGCATGTGTTAAACCCTTCTATAGCAGGAGAATACTTCTTTGCTAACTATATGGAAGATGCTACTTCTACTGTAAAACAATATGATAGAGAGGCTAATTTAATTCGTGAAATCGAATTGCCAGGAGTGGGTACAGCCAGTGGATTTGGTGCAAAGAAAGAAGAAACCGAATTATACTATTCTTTTGCAAATTATATTACACCTGGGAGTATCTATAAATTGGATTTAGACTCGGGGATCTCTGAATTGTACTATCAACCATCCATCGATTTTGATAGTGAGGACTACGAAAGCAAGCAAGTGTTCTATACCTCCAAGGATGGAACCAAAGTACCTATGATTATTACGCATAAAAAAGGCATAGAGCTAAATGGTACTAATCCAGCTATTCTTTATGGATACGGTGGATTTAATATTAGTCTCACCCCAAGTTTTAGCGTTGCTAATGCTGTGTGGATGGAAAATGGTGGGGTGTATGCCGTAGCTAATCTCCGCGGAGGTGGAGAATACGGTAAGGATTGGCATAAAGCAGGCACTCAATTACAAAAACAAAATGTATTTGATGACTTTATTGCTGCTGGAGAATATCTTATAGAAAACAATTACACTTCTAGTGATTATCTTGCTATAAATGGTGGTTCAAACGGCGGGTTGTTGGTAGGAGCTACCATGACTCAACGTCCTGATTTAATGAAGGTTGCCTTGCCTGCGGTTGGAGTGTTGGATATGTTGCGATATCATACCTTTACAGCAGGAGCAGGATGGGCGTATGATTACGGTACTGCCGAAGATTCGGAAGAGATGTTTGCTTATCTAAAAGGATATTCCCCAGTCCATAACGTAAAGGAAGGTACAGAATACCCCGCTACAATGGTAACCACAGGTGATCATGACGATAGGGTGGTACCAGCACACAGTTTTAAATACGCTGCCGAATTACAAGAGAAACAAGCAGGTGATAACCCCGTACTAATACGTATCGAGGTAGATGCTGGACATGGTGCAGGAACTCCTGTGAGTAAACAAATTCAACAAAAAGCAGATGAGTTTTCTTTCGCCCTATACAATATGGGTATAGAGGAACTATAATAGCTAGTATTAGTTTATAACTTTTAAAAAAGAGCCTCGGTATTTTCTTACACCAAGGCTCTTTTTCTATCTTTGTTTTATGCTAAAAGTACATATCGAAAACTTCACTTATTCTAATAAACAAATCCTAAAAGACATTAAGTTTACTATAAACACGCGTCAGCATCTTGCTGTATTAGGAGAAAGTGGATCAGGGAAATCTACTTTATTACATTTAATATATGGATTGTTGGATTTGCCTAATGGAGAAATTACATGGGAAAGAAAGCGTTTGCTAGGTGCCTCAGACAAGTTGATTCCTGGACATGAATTTATGAAGCTAGTAGCTCAGGAATACGACATTATGCCTTTTATCAGTGTGGCTGAAAATATTGGCTCTTTTCTGTCCAAGCAAGATGTCGAGTCAGATGAAAAGCGAATTGACGAGTTGTTGGAAGTGGTGGATATGAGAGTCTATAAAAAAGAATATGTGAAAAATTTAAGTGGAGGGCAAAAGCAACGAGTAGCGTTAGCTAAAGCTCTTGCCAAAACTCCCCAACTACTTCTATTAGATGAACCTTTTAGTCATATTGATAGATTGAGGAAAACACAACTAAGACGAAGGTTGTTTAGTTATCTCAAAGAAAATAATATAGGTTGCATATATGCAACACATGATAGTGATGAGGCTCTGGCTTTTTCTGATAAAATGTTATTCCTTAGTAAGGAAGGAAAACAAAAACGTTTTGATACTCCTGAAAAAATTTATCATAATATCGAATCAGAATATCAAGCCAGATTTTTTGGAGAAGTGAACGATTTACAGCCTTGGTTTCCGAGTCTTCAAAAGCGTTGGTATTATGCAAACGAATTACTAGTAACTACTATAGGTCCGATTGAAGGTAAGGTTGTGAATAGTTATTTTAAAGGTGCCTATTATCTTATAGAAATCAAAACTAGTTATGGGATACTATATGTAGAGCATTTCGAACGTATCTTACCTGACACTTATACATATATAACAGTGAAAGAGCTTCTAAAATAGTAAAGCCCTGAATGCTACAACATTCAGGGCTCCACCCAAAACTAAAAACCAATCCTAATAGTTCATGTGCAAAACTATTACTCGCTACTATAAGCTATTTGGAAAAACCTTTTGAGTTAGAATACTGGATTCCGATACTGTTATAACGTAGCAAAGGAATCCAGTAAGCTTTTGGTACACATTATTAACCTAATAGCTTTTCGATAACAAAAGTAAGTCAGCTTTTTGATTAAAAAGCTGACCGTTGTCATATTTGTATTTTTTTCTATAATAATAGATGTTTTTTCAATATTTATTGCGTTTGATAGGTTTTTTTTGCTGTAAGTGACAAATGTCATAGAAGACCTTTGCAGCTGTTTCTATCTTTGTACTACAAACTTAAAAAACCTATGCATTATGAAAACAAGAAAAAAGCAAGTACAGTTTATTATTCTGGTGTTATGGAGTGTTATGTTAGGGAATTCAAAGCTATTAGCACAAAATTATCAAGCTACTGCTGCAAACTCTACTCTTAAAGTCCAAGGAACTTCTAATGTTCATGACTGGGATATGTCTGCAGAACAATTTACAGTTAAAGCCATGATAGAAAAAAATGGAGAAACTATTGAAATCAAAACATTGAGCTTGGAGGCTTTGGCAGAAGGCTTAAAAAGCGGAAAAGGAGGAATGGATAAAAACACTTATAAAGCATTGAAAACCGATAAAAGTAAAAACATTCGTTTTAATGCTACCAAGACCGTAAGTATCAACTTAGCTTCAGCGAATACCTATAAGGTGGAAATGGAAGGAGTGATGGAAATCGCTGGAAAGAAGCAGACCACGAATATAAGTTTTGATTTAGTTTCCTCCAACAATGGTTATACCCTTACAGGAGCCAAGTTGATCAATATGCCAGAATATGATGTTACTCCCCCAACGGCTTTGATGGGTACTATCAAAACAGGTGCGGACGTAACCATAGAATATAATATAAATCTTAAATAAGCCTAATACTAAAATAATCATACTATGAAAAAATTGTTTTTAACCCTTGGTCTTGTGGGACTTTTAACAGGTTCAGCATTCGCTCAAAAAAGAGATTTAGCTAACTACAGACTACCAGATAAACGTGGATTAAATGTTTTTGAAGACCCAAAAGATACGACTGCGACTTTTACGGGATTGAATGTAAGAATTGGAGGTGCATTTGCTTTACAGTTCCAAGGAATTGATCATAAAAATGCAGGAGATGTTGAGCTTTTGAAAATACAGAATAACTTTAACTTGGCCACTGCTAACTTGGATGTGGATGTAGAGCTATATGATGGGATTCGTCTTCATCTAAGAACTTATCTGTCTTCTAGGCACCACCCCGAGCCTTACGTAAAAGGAGGATTTATGCAAGTGGATAATCTTAACTTTATACAAGAAGGATTCCTAGCAGATTATATGAAATACTTGACTATTAGAGTAGGACATATGGAGAATAATTATGGAGATGCACATTTTAGACGATCAGATAATGCCCAAGCTATATACAATCCATTTGTGGGTAACCTCATTATGGATGGGTTTACTACAGAAGTGGGAGGAGAAATCCTATTTCAAAATAAAGGTTGGTTAGCTATGGTAGGGGTTACCAATGGAAAATTAAACCAAAGTGTGGGAGATGCTGAACGTACTAAAGCTTCGGTTATCGGTAAGTTTGGGTATGATAAGCAAGAGAATGAAGACTTCCGTTGGAGATTAACAGGTTCGGTGTATCATACTGGTAAGACTGCTAACTCCTATTTGTATGCGGCTGACCGCGCTGGTTCAAGATATTATATGGTAATGGAAGAGCCAGGAGCAACTTCGGCAGGAAATTTTAGATCGGGTAGATTTGACCCTTTCTTAAAAAATGAAATGACCGCTTTTATGATTAACCCATTTATTAAATATAGAGGTCTAGAGTTCTTTGGAGTATATGAACGAGCTTCTGGAAAAGAAGCAAGCGAAGCTAGTACAAGAAGCTTTGACCAGTATTCGGCAGAATTACTTTATAGATTTGGAAATAATGAAAATTTCTATGTAGGCGGTAGATACAATCTTGTAAAAGGAGAGGAGTTCGCTACGGGAAATGATGTAGAAATCGATAGAATCAATTTAGGTGCAGGATGGTTTATGACTAAAAACATCATGGCTAAGCTTGAGTATGTAAAACAAACTTATGATGGTTTTGGTATGGGCAGTAAGTTTAATGGAGGTCAGTTTGACGGAGTCATGCTAGAGGCAGTTATCAGCTTCTAAATATAATTATAGCGAATTGTTTACGCTCTCTATTGAATATACAAGGTTCTTTATAGGTTAATCCTTTGAGCCTTGTATATTTTTTATATATTTATCCTATTAAATAGTGTGACTTTATGATGCTTTTGATGTATTGGTGGGGAGTGGTAAGTTTATTGCTAGTTCCTTTTCAGAATCCCATAGAAGAGTTTAATATTCTACCTTCAAGTACATTAGAAATTCAAGGATCTTCTAATGTAAATAGTTTTACATGTACATTTGATATGGAGGATATAAGCACTGTTAGTGTAAACTATAATTCTGAAACACAGAAGTTTGAATCTGCATTGGTGCAATTTCCAGTAGCTTCTTTTAATTGTGGAGGTCGCATGATTAATCGTGATTTTAGGGAACTACTAAAAGAAAGGAGCTATCCAAAATTGCATATACGCTTAGTAGAAATTGAGCCTTTGGCAGAAGATAAGGTGCTGGTATCCTTGGAGTTTGAAATAGCGGGCGTTAAAAATCTTTATAAAATGCCAGCTTCTTTCGCTGTTATGAAAGGTTATTATAGCAGTCGAGGACATATCGAACTTGATATTGAGGATTTTGGACTTCAACAACCCAAAAAACTTTTAGGAATGATTGTTATTAGTAATAAAATCGATGTGCATTTTAAATTTGATTTTGTATGATTATTTCCTACCAAAATCGGCTGGAATTTCACCCCAAGCTTTGGTTTCCCATTTTACAATCACAGTAGTATAGGGATTGTGTTGCAACCATTTTTCAGCTCGATCTACTAATTCATAAAGTTTAGTGTTTTTTTCTGTTCTAGGAAGTTTGCTATTGCATTTTTTCTTTTTCACCCAATTCATTGCAATTTTAGAATCGGTATAAAGGATACGGTCACTTTTTTTTTGTTTTAACAAGGCCAATCCATGTACCAAAGCTAAGAATTCTCCAATATTATTGGTTCCATATTCAAAAGGACCTTGATGAAAAATTTGTTTCTTTGTTTGGGTATCAACTCCTCGATATTCTACTTTTCCTGGGTTTCCACTGGATGCAGCATCAACGGAAATAGAGTGGTAATTAGGTTCTCCTATTCTTTGAAGTTGTTCTTTGGTCAGACTAGATTTTTTTTTACCTATATAATCTTTGTAAGATCCATTAAAGGCCTTTTTGGCTTGGTCAAAACTTAAGAAAGATTTGTATTGTGCTTTAGGATAATTACGTATTGCTGCTTGGCAATCTTCCCATGTAGGGAAAATCCCTGTCCTATGACCTTGCCATACCACATAAAATTTTTCTTTTTTTGCCATTATTTAAAGAGTTCCTTTTAAAATTTTTTCGATAACAATAGGGAAGAATTGGTGTTCAAGAACATGTATTTTTTTTTGTAAGCTTTCTAAGGTTTCGTTGGGATCTATTGCTACACTTTTTTGAAATAAAATGGTTCCATCATCATAGATAGAGTTTACTTTGTGAATACTGATTCCTGACTCTTTTTCTTTATTATTCAATACCGCTTGATGTACATGAGCGCCATACATACCTTTTCCACCATATTTGGGCAACAATGCTGGGTGAATATTAATAATCTGTGAATAGGCATCAATAAGATAATCAGGAAGTTTCCATAAAAAACCTGCTAGAACAATCAGGTCGGGTTGAATTTCTTGAAGAATCTGGGCTACTCTTCCGTTTGAATTTTCTATCATCTCTCTGTCAAAAGAATAGGGTAGTACCCCAAGTTTTTCGGCGCTTTGCAGTACTTTAGCCTGAGAGTTGTTAGATAACACAGCAGCTACTTCAATTTCTGGACTATTTTTAAAATAGTTGATAATATTAACGGTATTGCTTCCCGTTCCTGATGCAAAAACAACAATTCGTTTTTTCATTGCTAGTCTATATCAATTGTATTTCTTAAATTCGCTTTGTTCGTAAGGCACAAAAGTACGACTTCTAGATGGTACTGTGGAGTAATTTACTTAGTTTTGCGATAGTATTACAATGAATATTGGTGATTTAAAATAAAATACTTTATTTTTGCCAATTGTTATCAATTTTAAAAACAAGAATTATGTCAGACATTGCATCAAGAGTAAAGGCCATTATCGTGGATAAGTTAGGCGTTGATGAGAATGAAGTAGTTGCAGAGGCTAGCTTCACAAATGATTTAGGAGCAGACTCCTTAGACACAGTAGAATTAATTATGGAATTCGAGAAAGAGTTCGATATTCAAATTCCTGATGACCAAGCGGAGAACATCGCAACTGTTGGTCAAGCTGTATCTTATATCGAAGAAGCTAAAAAATAATAGGCTGCTATGAAATTAAAGCGAGTTGTTGTTACAGGTCTTGGAGCGCTAACGCCTATCGGGAACGACATTCCTACGTATTGGGAAGGTTTAAGAACTGGTAAGAGTGGTTCGGCTCCTATAACATATTTTGATACTGAGAAGTTCAAAACTAAATTCGCTTGTGAAATTAAAAGCTTCGATCCTTTAGATTTTTTAGATCGCAAGGAAATACGGAGACTCGATAGGTTCTCTCAATATGCGTTAGTTTCCTCTGATGAGGCGATTGCGGACGCAAACTTAGATATTTCTCAGTTGGATAAATTCCGAGTGGGAGTAATTTGGGGTGCAGGTATTGGAGGATTAGAGACTTTCCAAAACGAAGTTATAAACTTTGCAGAAGGGGACGGAACACCTCGTTTTAACCCCTTCTTCATCCCAAAAATGATTGCCGATATTGCTCCTGGGCATATATCGATGAAGCATGGTTTTATGGGACCTAATTACACCACGGTATCTGCTTGTGCATCTTCGGCAAACGCTATAATAGATGCATTAATCAATATCCGTCTAGGGTATAGTGATGTTATCGTAACAGGAGGAAGTGAAGCTGCAGTTACACAAGCTGGAGTAGGAGGATTTAATGCTATGCATGCCCTCTCTACCCGTAATGATGATCCAACTACAGCATCAAGACCTTTTGATGCTACTAGGGATGGATTTGTACTAGGAGAAGGAGCAGGTGCTATGATTCTAGAAGAATATGAACATGCTAAAAAACGTGGTGCTAAAATCTATGCAGAAATTGTTGGAGGAGGTTTGTCAAGCGATGCTTATCACCTTACCGCACCACATCCTGATGGAATAGGAGTAATTCGAGTGATGGAAAATTGTCTAAACGACGCTGGCGTTGATGCCTCAGTGGTAGATGCAATTAATACACACGGGACTTCTACACCTTTAGGAGATATAGCCGAACTAAAAGCTATATCACATGTGTTTGGCGACCATACCAAAGATATCAATATCAACTCTACAAAATCGATGACAGGACACCTACTCGGTGCTGCAGGAGTAATAGAGGGAATTGCATCTATATTGGCTATGCAACATAGTTTGGTACCTCCTACTATAAACCATACAACAGTAGATGAGAAAATTGATCCTTCATTGAATTTGACATTAAATAAAGCACAAAAGAAAGAAATTACTTACGCAATGAGTAATACTTTTGGTTTTGGAGGACATAATGCTTGCATCCTGTTTAAAAAATATGAGAAATAATACTTCTAAAAACTTGCTTAGAAAATTATTTTTCCGAAAACAAAATAAAGACAAATTTTGCCTAGAACTCAAAGAAGCTCTAGGCTTTACTCCTAGAGATAGTAATATTTATTGTGAAGCATTTACACATCGATCTATGAATGAGGTGGATGCGGATGGAAACCCTAGAAACTATGAGAGGTTAGAGTTTCTAGGAGATGCTATGTTAGGATTTGCTATTGCAGCTTTTCTTTATAAAGAAGCTCCTAATGGAGATGAAGGTTATCTTACCAAAATGCGAGCGAAAATAGTAAGTCGTGAGCATTTAAATAAATTAGGAAAAGAACTTAATCTTATTCAATTCTTGAAATCTCCAATTCCGATCCAGCAATGTGGGGGAGATATTTATGGAAATATGCTTGAAGCCCTTATAGGCGCTATATACTTGGATAGAGGTTATGGCTATTGTGAAGCATTTATACATAAAAAGGTAATACATCCATATGTGGATATCGAAAAACTCGAAGGAAAAGTAATCAGCTATAAAAGTTTATTTATTGAGTTTTGTCAAAAGAATAAACACGATTTTAGATTTGAAGTATTCGAAGATGAAGGAAAAGATGCTTTACCTCATTTTGCCGTACGATTGTATCTGGATGAAAATATTGTAGCAAAAGCAAGAGGTACTTCTAAGAAAAAGCAGAAGAACAAGCAGCGAAAAGAGCTTTTTATAAATTCCAAGAAGATATCGAAGCCACACAAAGTCCTAAATAAACTATTATTATGGAACAACTTTGGTTAGAATTAGAAGAAGAATTATACCAATCTTTTTCGGTAATTGCCATCCATACCAGCATGCGACCTTCGCGTTTGGCGTATGCACTAAATAGTCACTTGGGCATACAGTTAAAAAGAACCAAAGAGGATGTAGATCTTAAGAAAGATAATATCGATTTCTATTTCCCTTTATTTGAATTTCGAAACGAAAATCTTCATCATGAATATAATTTAGTTGGCAATCGTAATATTCAAGTAGGGAAACAAGGTGGAACTATCCATTATGAAGAGCTAGATACCGATCTTCGGAAAACAGTCTATCTACTTCCAGAATTTAAGAAAGTAGATTATTTTCTAAAAGTAGATTTTGATGATAATTGCTTATCTTTGGAAGCTACACTTCGTGCCATCAATGCTATAAGAGGGGTGCAGTCGGCATACGTAATTAATAACTCCCTTATAAAATCAATATATAATTTAATCTTTGATTAATATGTTATACTCCAAGAAAACGAAAATCGTCGCTACATTAGGACCTGCTTCTATTCATAAAGAAAAAATGAAACAAATGGTCGCAGCAGGGGTAAATGTTTTTAGAATCAATTTCTCGCATGCAGAACATGAAGAAACAAAACAAATTATAGCCGATATTCGAGAAGTTGGAGAAGCTTCGGACACGGGAATAGCTATTTTAGCTGATTTACAAGGTCCAAAATTACGAGTGGGTAGTATGGAAAAGGATTGTATTGTAAAGCCTGGAGATAGCATTAGCTTTTATACCGGTCAACCTTTTAAAGGCAATGAGACAAAGGTATATATGAACTACACTGATTTCCCAAAAGATGTAAAAACTGGCGAACGCATCCTGTTAGATGATGGAAAATTAATCTTTGAAGTGACTCATACTAATAAAAAGGATAAAGTAGAAGCCAAGGTAATTCAGGGAGGTCCTTTGCTTTCCAATAAAGGAGTGAATTTGCCAAATACAGAAATATCCTTACCTGCTTTGACAGACAAAGACATAAAAGATGCTTTGTTTGCTATCGAACAAGAAGTGGATTGGTTTGCTATGTCTTTTGTTAGAAATGGAAATGACCCTTTGGAATTAGCAAAACTTATCGATAAACATTCTAGCTATAAAATTCCTATTATTTCCAAGATAGAAAAACCCGATGCAGTACGGAATATTGAACAGATTATTGCAAACTCTGATGGATTAATGGTTGCTAGAGGAGATCTGGGGGTAGAGGTTCCAGCCGAAGAAGTACCACTTATTCAAAAGCAACTTGTTCGTAAGGCCAAAAAAGGACGTATTCCAGTGATTATCGCTACTCAAATGATGGAGACCATGATCAACTCTCTAACACCCACTCGTGCAGAAGTAAATGATGTGGCGAACTCCGTTATGGATGGAGCAGATGCAGTGATGCTTTCTGGAGAGACCTCAATAGGGAAATACCCCGTACAGGTTATCGAAACGATGGCAAATATAATTAGAAATGTAGAAGATTCTAAGCTGATTGCTGTACCTCAAGAACCTCCATATATACGTACTCCCAGGTATATTACAAAGTCAATTTGCTATCATGCAGCACTTATGGCAAATGAAATTGAAGCCAGAGCGATTTGTACACTTACCAATAGTGGTTATACGGCATTCCAAATTTCGGCATGGCGTCCTGATGCTCATATTTTAATATTTAGTCATAATAAACGTATCATCAATAGGTTGAATTTACTGTGGGGTGTTTCGGCTTATCATTATGATAAATATGTTTCTACAGATGAAACCATAGAGGATGT
>Ga0079226_10004617_pt1 | contig 10505 bp, 8 predicted proteins | sample Poulit2014_FD_76345 | JGI IMG/M metagenome (GOLD analysis project Ga0079226, IMG submission 76345) | Agricultural soil microbial communities from Georgia to study Nitrogen management - Poultry litter 2014 | ecosystem: Environmental > Terrestrial > Soil > Agricultural land | place: USA: Georgia...
AGCTGCGATTAACTTCCTTAATTGACTGGATAGGCTGAGGTCTGTGTTGATGAGTTCATTTTCTTTCTGCTCCAGTTGTTTTCTAGCTTTTGAATTTACTCTCTTGGTTTCTGCTACGATATAACGTGTAGCTTCTAAGGTAGATTCTACTATATCGGTCGCAATTTTTTCGTCAGTGTTTATTGTGGCATTTAAATAATTTACATAAGCCATATATAAAGAGCGTTCTTCTTTGCTTAATCGCGAAGGATCTTTAACAAAATTATCCAACGTGATTTTCCCCATAGAATTTTCCAGTTTTTTGAATTCTTCCAAAATATCATCTAAGGAGGTATCTTGGCTATAGGTTGTTTTTAAAAATCGAAGCTGCTCTATAGTATCATCCTTCTCTTTAATAAGAGTTTTTACACTATCTAATTGAATTTGCTGTTGTTTATTTTGGGTGAGCTGCTTTAGTTGTTCGATTTGCTTGAACAAAGAATCTACCTTGTCTTTGTAATGTTCATGGTCTGAATCAGAAAAGCTCAGTAAAGCAATCCGCGAATAACTATCGACTTCATATACATGGTTGATTAAGGAACCAGCATCTACAAAACGCACTTGGTTTTCTTGCGCATTAGATTTGGTGAGCGACCTGAACTCCATAAATAAAAAATAGGCTACAGCCACAGCAAGAAAACTGATAACGATGTAGCTTATAATTATTTTAAATGGAAAATTATAACGCGAATTCTTCATGACAATAAAATTATAAAACTACACAATAGCAAATGAATTTAATAAATACCATGAATCTTTTACGAAGAATATAACATAAACAAGAAAATTATAAAAATAAACTTTCCTGAAAGTCATGCATTTAAACAACAAGAGTTAGTAGAATTTGGTGTCGCAGATAAATTGTGGTATCTTTGCACCCATTCTCAACAAAGGGGTGCTTATCGGTTAAATCCGAAGGCTGAGATAATACCCAATGAACCTGAGCAGATAATGCTGCTAAGGGAAATGAAAAACTACGATTAATTTCGTGGTTTTGGTATGATATGCAACCCTTTAGATAGAAATGTCTAGAGGTTTTTTTATGCGTATTATTGGCTACTTATAAATAATTAAAAACTATTAGAATAATAGCCCCTTTTTATTCGTATTAAAATCTTTTTACGAATGAAAAAACAAATTCTTTTCAACCTATTTTTCTTTGCAGTTATTGCAGTCTTTGCACAGAACTACAGTGTATCGGGGCACGTTTCCGATGAAAACGGCGAATCGCTTCTGGGAGTTCATGTGGAAGTGCTAGAGCATAACAATGGAGCAGTGACCGATAATCAAGGAGCCTTTGCACTTACTTTGCCAAAAGGCAAGTATCGATTAGAGTTCAGTGCGCTAGGCTTCAAAACAAAAATACACCAAATAGAGGTAAGCAAAAACATTCAGCTGGATGTAGTTATGTCTACCAGCGCACAAACTCTAGAAGAAGTTCTTGTTCGTGGCGTACGTGTAGATGCCGATTCTCCTATAACCCATAGCAATTTGAATGAGGAGGATTTGGCCAAGCGAAACCTAGGACAAGATTTGCCTATTATGATGAACTTCCTGCCCTCTGTAGTTACTACTAGTGATGCAGGTGCGGGCGTAGGCTATACAGGTATTCGAGTTCGAGGAACCGACGCTACACGTATCAATGTTACCCTCAACGGAATTCCGTATAACGACGCAGAAAGTCAAGGAACGTTTTGGGTTAACATGCCAGATTTCACTTCTTCGGTAGAAGGTTTGCAATTACAACGAGGTGTTGGAACATCGACCAACGGTTCAGGAGCTTTTGGAGCGAGTATCAACCTACAAACCGATGCTGTATCACCAGATCCGTATGCATCCATAGCAAACTCTTTTGGTTCGTTTAACACTTGGAAACATACTGCGAAGTTTAGTACGGGTTTATTAGATGATCGTTTTGAAATGGCCGGTAGATTGTCTAAAATTAAATCCGACGGCTATATAGATCGTGCTTTTACCGACATGAGTTCTTATTATTTACATGGCGCGTATTTAACCGATAATACACTAATAAAAGCGATTCTATTTGGTGGCGACCAACAGACCTATCAAGCATGGGATGGTGTAGATGCTGAGACATTGAAAACCGATCGTACGTTTAATAGCGCTGGAATGTATTTTGACGCTCATGGGAACATGAAATTCTATGAGGACCAAACCGATAATTACAAACAAGATCATTATCAATTGCATTGGAATCAGCGCATAGACCATAGCTGGAGTACTAACGTTTCATTGAACTATACCAAAGGTCTAGGCTATTTTGAGCAGTATAGGAGTGACGATAAGTTCTCAACCTACGGCATGACTCCTTATGAAGTAAACGGTGAGTTAGTAGATAGAACAGACTTAATCAGACGTCGTTGGTTAGATAACGACTACTATGTAGTGAGTTCGAACGTAGAGTATAGGGACACTGATTGGCTAATTACGGCAGGTGGTTTCTTTAGTAGCTATACAGGCGATCATTTTGGTGAGGTGATTTGGGCAGAACATGCTGCAGGTACCGAAAAAGGTGATCGCTACTATTTTAGTGATGCAAGTAAAACAGAATGGACCGTATTTGCTAAAGCAAATTACAGTATAAATGATAAGTGGAAGGCTTTTGCCGATGTACAAGGGAGATTTGTAAACTACCAAACCCATGGAATGAGTTCTAGTTTGTTTGAGCTGGATACAGATAAGGATTTTTCATTCTTCAATCCAAAAGCTGGTTTGTCCTACCAAATGTCAAAATCAAATCAGCTTTACTTCTCCTACGCTAAAGCCCATCGAGAGCCAAACAGACAAGACTTTGAAGAGAATATTGAAGACGCCGAGTCATTAGATGATTGGGAATTAGGATGGCGTTATAATGGCAAGAAGTTTAGTCTGAGTTCTAATCTGTATTATATGTTCTATAAAAATCAATTGATTCTTACTGGAGATTTAAGCGATACAGGCAGACCAGTACGCATGAGCAGTGGAAAAAGTTATAGAGCAGGCCTGGAGTTGGATGCTGCATATCAATTCTCTCCAAAATTCACTTGGATGGCAAATGCTACTTTTAGCACCAATAAAAATAAAGATTTTGTAATGGAATGGAACGGAGAGCTAGTGAATTTTGGTGATACTAATTTATCTTTCTCCCCTTCGATAGTAGCTAGTAACATGTTCTTGTTTGAACCTATAAACAATTTCAATGTAGGATTCTTGTCTAAATATGTAGGCGAACAATATATGGGGAACATGGAGACTGCAGCTTCTAAACTAGATGATTGTTTCGTTAACGACCTACAACTCAGTTATAAATGGGAACCAAAAGCTTTTGCCAAAAGCATCACTTTTAGTGGTTTGGTAAACAACCTATTCAATAAGAAGTATGAGTCCAATGGATTCTACTATACTTTTGAGGATGATTACACCAACCCAGGACAAATAAGTACGGTAGAGGGAGCGGGGTATTTTCCGCAAGCTGGAATAAACTTCTTAATGGGGATAGATATATTGTTTTAATAAAAGCCTTACCACGTACAAATGGTGAGGCTTTTTTAATTATATAGTTTTTTAAGCTACTAATTAAACTTACATTAATATGTTTTGAAAGTGCCAGCAGGTGTTCAAATAAGATTTAAGTTGTGATAATTGGTTTTGTATATGATAATTGTTAGGTTACAAGTGAATAACGATAAATAAAGCTAAAATTATATGAAAAAACTAATCTTTAGTCTTGGTTTTTTTGCGCTAATTGTATTGTTGGCTTCTTTTAATTTATCAGCCAAACAGCAATTAAACACGGTTGAAGCAACTTATACAAGCACACAAAATTCTAAGCAAGAAAATCTACTGTCTGAAAACATCTTATTAGAAGGTGTTACAGTGGATACAATTAAAACAGAAGAGGTAGATTTCTATGAGATAAATATTACTGTTAAACTACCTTCGGGCAAAGAAGCTGGATTTTTTCAGAAATCTATTTCCAGTAAATATACTGCAGATAAAGGGATTTGGGAGAAATGGACTGCTACATCTAGTGGTGCACATAATCATACAAAAGTTTTAGAAAAACTTGAAAAGGTTTTAAGGAAATATTAAACAACGCATAAAATTATTTTATAACAACTTCTTTGAAATACCCATAATAATTTGTGTGTTTTTTCTTGATATTACAAGATAGTATTTTTCATTTTAACACATTTAATTTTTTTTTTTTCATAATATACTTTTTATGTTCGTGTTAAGTTTAATCCAGAATATATAATTATTATGAAAAAATTACTGTTAATTTTTAGCGCATTTGCACTTATTATAGTGCTATCCTCTTTTAATTTTTCCAGTCATGAAATGGTGGAAGTGGAAGAGGTTCAAAACAATTATTCAACACTTAATGGACCAGGTTATTGGACTCAATCGTATTCAAGTAGATATGACTCAGATAAAAATGAATGGAGAGATTGGAACCAGACGTATTTACCCCCAAAAGAAATTATTAAAAACTTAGCTCGAATGGAGACTGTTGTTTTTGCTTACTAATTTTAATTTCCTTGGAGTTTCTTAGCTCCAAGGAATAAATGATTTGACATGAAAAAGAAAGTTCTTTTTTTTATAATTCATTTATTTCTAGTATTCTTAATCTCACTTCATTCTTTTTTTAATCAAATGGAATTTGATAGTAAAAACTCAATAGTGGATTTAGTGGGTAAAGTACATCAATTGGTAAGAATGCCTATTTTGCATGGATACGTTCAGTTTGCTAGTATTGATTCAGGATACGGTTTTTATGGGGGAAATGTAGCCACAAATAAATTCTTTGTTTTAGAACTAAAAAATCAACAAGATGAGGTGTTGTTATCTAAGGAATTTAAATTTTTTTTCAATTCTCAAAATGCATATTTAAGATTCGATACATTGGCTTCAAAATTATACAATAATATGATTGATTTAGATGAGCTACGAGAGGAGTTATATGCTCAAAAAGATAAAGAAATGAAAAGCATCCTGGAAAGACGAGTAAATCTACAAGAAAAATGGATTGCTACTATTTATAAGTCTTTAGAGGAGTTTGCAATCAGTCAAATAAAAACCGAATCTTTGTTTTATGGAGCAGCAACCTCTGGAGCCATTCATTATAGAACTATTTTGCCGCCAGATAAACTTTCGACGTATATGAAAAATAATATAGCTAATGACCCTAAAAAAGTGACTACGATACATACCCATAATTTCAATTTAGATTAAATGTATTTTAATTGTTTTAATATGAAAAATTCCATTATAATCAACTTATTATTGTTTGTTTTAATAAGTCCTGTGCTCGCACAACAGGAAAGATTTATTAGAGTATCCTATATCGCTACACCTGGTAGTCAGTACGATATGCATGCAGATCCAGAAAGGAATGATCCAAAATCCCTGGCATTGGCTAATGCATATAACTTCCATGCAAGCCTTATAGTAAACCTCCAAACCCAGCAAGCAATCTATAAAGTGGACTCCTTAGTCATGGGTCAAATACCAAAAGGAATGGAGAATGTACGAAGATTGATCAATGATAGTATTGCTTATGTTATCAAAGAAAGTCCAGATAATATTATAAAGTATGAAAAGATTTTCCAAAGAGATTTTTACTCTAAAGGAAAACAAGAGGATTTGAAATGGAAAATAACAGATAATTTCCGGACTATGTTTGGATTAAACTGTAGACAAGCAGTACCCGAAGAAAAAGATTTTCTGATGAATGTTTGGTTTACCAATGATATTCCTTTGATGAGTGGCCCTATGTATTTCTATAATTTACCCGGATTGGTGGTTCGTGCCGAGGATTTCTTCTGGACCATAGAGCTAGATGCTATTACTTATTTAAGTGAGGAGGAATTTGACTTTGAAACGGAAATGAATACCTATCTCGAAGAGTTTAATGCCAACAAAGGAGAAAATCTACTTCCAGAAAAACAACTTTATCTTGAAAAAGCTGGATTAATTCGTAGTATGCGAAGTCATATTGGGTATTAAAGATGTTTTATTCATTATTAATCTATAGTGTTTGAAGTTAAATTTAAAGCTAATATTAGGATTATATGAATAAATCGTTCTTCGTCATTTTGGATTGGTTTACTGAAAGTAAAGGAGATAAAAGGGACTATCTTGTTTTCCTTAGAGTCAGCATCAGTCTAGTTGCTTTATTGGATTTACTGACTTTAAATACAGAATTTAGATTATTCTATGGCATAGAAAACACCATTTTACCTTTAGAAATAACCTATGTGATTTCATCTTATTTTCATATTCTGGATGGTTTCTATACTTTTCTAAAATCCTATACTTTGTATCAAGCATTTATAGTCTATGCTCCTTATATATATGCTTTTAGCTTAATAAGTCTGGGGGTTGGTTTCCTTTCCAGATATATGGCATTCGTTGCGGTAGTGTTGCATTTTTTAATCTTCAAATCTTTCGATCTCTTTAATTATGGTTTGGATTCTTTTACGGGCATTGCGCTGTTTTATTGCCTTGTTTTCCCAGTCGGAAAGCAACATTCTATAGATGCTCTAATCTTTAAGAATAGAATAAAGTCCAATTTTAATTATGCTCGAGTCCTTCAAGTCCATTTATGTATTATTTATCTGTTTGCTGGTTTACCCAAAATGTTAGCTGCTTCTTGGTGGGATGGTATTGCGATTTGGCGAGCGATGACCAATATATATAGCAGTGTGGACAATTTACCTTATATACTATTTGTCGTCGCAGGAGTTGCTACGATACTATTAGAGATATGTTATCCTATTTTAGTGTGGTTTAAAAACTCAAGAATTATACTCGTGTTATTGATGATTCTGCTCCATATCAATATAGCGGTAATTATGAATTTATACGTATTTACTTGTGTTATGATTGCCCTAAATATTAGTGCTTGGTACGAGTATTTACCATTAGAAAAGAAATATGAAACGATATCTTAGTTTACTTTTGTTATTTATTGCGTTTGCTGGATTTTCACAAACTTATGAATTGGAAGGAATAATTCAAGATGAACATGGAGAGGCTTTGTTTTCTGCAGTAATAATGGCATCAGATTATGAGAAAAAACATTTAGGCTATGCTACTGCCGATATGGATGGAAAATTCACATTAAAAGCACGAACTGAAAAAACGGATTGGATTATTGAAATTACTCACTTAGGATTCAAGAAAATCATCGATACGATAAAGCTTACTTCTCAGAGCACACAACGGAATTATAAGATGGTTCAAGATCATAATCAATTGGACGCTGTATTGATAAAAACCAATGCGATTCGAGATACGATGCGAATAGCAACAGAAAACTATGTATTAAACGAGAGCTCAACTTTACGTGATATTTTAGATCAAACCGATGGTTTTGTAGTTTCTGATAATGGTGCTATTTCTTATCAAGGTAAACAAATCAATAAAGTATTAATCAATGAGAATGAGGTTTTTGTAGGTCAAAACAAAGTGGCTTTAGATAATCTTGAGCATGGTGTTATGGAAGAAGTTCAGGTAATAAACAATTATAGAGATAAGTTTAGAATTGATTTTGATAATTTTACCGAAATGGTATTAAACATCAATACCAAAGAGGAATTTAAAGGAATTGCAAAATGGAATGCTGAGGTGACAGGCGGCGTTAAAAGTAAGTATAAGGCAAGATTGAACGGCTTTTATTTTTCGGACTCTTTTAATGCCTTTATAGTTTCCAACACAAATAATATTGGCGAAAAGGAATTGAGTTTTAATGACATGCCGTCTCAGTTTGTGAGCCACTCTTCTGAGTTATTTAGAGAGCAGGCGCCTTCCTTCTTTCAAGAAAAACCTCTGTCAAAAAAAGCTTTCGACTCCAATAACAGCTTCACCTTACGCAAACAATTCAATCGCTATAGACTCGGCTTTATCGGCTCTTATAATCATGCCTACGCTGTTCAGGAAACCGAATTAAACACGTATTTAACTTTCAGTAATTCTTTGGTAAAGCATCAACAGGATTATTTACGTAATTCTGGTGACTTTATGACGGGAAGTATACGAGTAAATTATTTATTATCGGAAAATACAGGGTTAAATATTTCTTCCGACTTGGGCTACCTTAAGAGTGACGCTCGTAATCATCTGGATATTTTCGATTATTCCGAGCAAGAGCTCTACGCAGAAGAGGCTTTACAGGAAAATCCAAAATCAATTTTGAATGGAAATGAAATAGAAATAAACACACTATTTAACAATCAATCGAAACTTGATGTGGGAATAAAAAACTCTATTGAATATACCAATACTGTTATGCAATCTAAATATATAGCAGAAGAGAAGCAGTTAATATTGGCTCAGGAATACGAACTAAAAATTCATGCTATTCAAGGCTATGCTTTTTGGGAAAATAGATTTAGCAGAAAGCTTTCATTAGGAGCTGGAGTAGATTTGGAAAATAAACAGCAGAAAATAAACCTTTCTGAAAATCGATATCAAAGAAATCTAGCAATCTATACGCCCTACTTACGCGCCAGAGGACAAAATAAAAAAATAGAATATTCCGCTCGCATTGCATCAGCTCAATATTCATTTAAGGAGCCAAATTCAAAAAATCAACAGAAATTAGAGTTTTCTGGAAACTTTGAATATAAAATAGATGGAAATAGCAGGTTTATATCCAGAATTAGCCAAACTCAGAGGCAGCCTGATATGCATCATAGCATAGACACATTGATACGATCGTATAACGATGTGTTAATCAATACAGTAGCTGTTGCTTCATTGATAAGCACTTCTAAACAATTTAATATCGGATTCTATAATTACAATATTGCTCGATCCAGAGGCTACTCTTTAAGTTACGATGGGAGTCAGCATAAAAATGGGCTTCAAACTGTGTTTAAATCGGTAGTCAATCGAGTTTTCTATTATGAAAACTATTTGGTGGATAAACGAAATGCACATACAATAAACTTATCGGCAAGTAAAGGCTACTATTTTGGAGAGAAATATAATTATATCCATTTTTTAGGCGCATTGCAAAGCCAGTTTAGTGATTTTCCTGTTTTGAGTCAAGATCAACTTCAAGATTTTAAAACCCAACAATGGACTTATCGTGCTGGAGTTCGTTATGAACCAAGAGGATTGTTTTTCGATAGGATTTCTTTGTCTTCTACATGGGTAGAGGAAGAAATGAAAGTAGATGGAGATAAAATTGCTAATAGAGACACATATAGTATCAGGGCGGGCATTCAGAAAAAAGGAACGATTTTTTCCTATGATATTAGTGGCGGGGTTCGCAGATTCAAAAGTGAAGAGGTTTCTTTTAGTTCTCCAGTATTGGATGTTACCGCTAATTGGAAGTATAGCGAAACGATGGAGCTCACACTAAGTGGAATGAATTTATTGCATCTGTTCGAAATAGGGAATACCGAACATACTGGATTTAACCTTGTCTCCGACGGGACAACGGTTCAGGAGTTTAGCAATCGATACAATATGAATTATTTGATGATCGGAATAAAGTATAGACCATGATTGAGGATTTCCTAATCTAACTGCCTTTACTATTAAATCGTCATCATAAAAGTTTAATTAGCCCTGTATTGAAATATAATAATAGGGTGAGCTTTATTCGCGAAATTTAAGATGTTAATTGTAAACTCTAATAGCATTTCCTTCCCGCTTAGCTCTATATTGTAGCATCGGGTATTTTTCTTTTGATGTAGTGTGTTGTCCAGTAATTAAGTCATAAGAGTTGTCATCATCCGGGCACGGACAGCTAGCCACAGCTCCAGTTATCGACATTGTAGAACATTCATTGGGTAAATGATTAGGATCGCTTAGTTCGTGAGCTATGTATAGGTCGGGATTTACACAGTAAATCACTATGCCTTTTATCCCTTGATGATAGATGGTTACGCTATTTCCATGATATTTTAATTGATTGTATTGTGGTAAATTTAGATTCAGTTGAAGGTTTACCGTTGTAGGAATAAGATAAGGATTATTGTAATTCCGAGTATCATCACTGCTACAGGATAGCGTCAGTAAAAAAAGTAAAGAAATAATAAAGTAGCGCATGGGGCAGTATTTTTTTATAAGATAAAGCAAAATTAATGATTAGAACTAAATAATTACTATATTTGGTATTCTTATGTCCCAGAAAAAATGTGGGATTTTTTGTTTTTTATATACTGAAGCTCTTGCTATTAGCATTATTAACTAATATGTAAAGTGACTTCTCAACCTTTATTTCCTGAACTTATTTTATTTACCGTAAAAGGTTTTTTAGAAAACCTTTTCGTATTTATTTATAAGGTCGGAATGGAAAGCGAGATTAAAAGACAAAATAGGAGAGGTAAAATAATTTATGTAGAATAAAATCGATGTTATGAGTAAAGTATCGTATTACAGCGAAGAGGGCTTAAAAAAGTTAAGGGAAGAACTTAACTACCTCAAAGATGTAGAGCGTCCAAAAGCCT
>Ga0079226_10004618_pt1 | contig 10504 bp, 8 predicted proteins | sample Poulit2014_FD_76345 | JGI IMG/M metagenome (GOLD analysis project Ga0079226, IMG submission 76345) | Agricultural soil microbial communities from Georgia to study Nitrogen management - Poultry litter 2014 | ecosystem: Environmental > Terrestrial > Soil > Agricultural land | place: USA: Georgia...
ATGCAAATTTACTTAGACAACGCCGCAACCACACCAATGGCTCCAGAAGTCATTGAAGTTATGACTGAAATTATGAAGGAAGATTATGGCAATCCTTCCTCCATCCATAGTCATGGAAGACAAGCTAAAACATTAGTAGAGAAAGCTAGAAAAACTGTAGCTCAGTTACTGGGTGTTTCTCCTGCTGAAATATTTTTCACTTCTGGTGGAACAGAAGCTGATAATATGGCATTAAGGTGCAGCATCGCTGACCTGGGCATAAAACACGTAATAACTACTCCTATAGAACATCATGCTGTACTTCATACTTTAGAGGAGCTCCATAAAAAAGGTGATATCAAGCTTATTTTTTTAAGCATAGACGATAAGGGAGATATCGACTTGCAAGAGCTTAGAGACTTACTAGCAGCCCATCCGGAGACGATGGTCAGCATCATGCATGCTAACAATGAAATAGGAAACATTTATGACATCCAACAAATTGCAGCAATTTGTGATGAGCATAAAGCGTTTTTCCATTCCGATACTGTACAAACAATCGGTCACCTGCCTTTAGATTTAAGCAATACAACCATAGACTTTATTACTGCATCTGCTCATAAATTCCACGGCCCGAAAGGTGTAGGATTTTTATACATCAACGGTAAAAATAAAATCAACCCACTTATTTTTGGTGGCGCGCAGGAAAGAAATATGCGCGGAGGTACGGAAAATATCTACGGAATAGTAGGACTGGCTAAAGCTCTAGAGCTTAGCATCCAAAACATGCAGGAGCACAGAGACCATGTCGTAAAGCTTAAGTCCCACATGATAGATGCCCTAAAAGAGCATATCCCTGGCGTGAGCTTTAATGGTCGATCTGCAGAGATTGAAAACTCTCTATATACCGTTTTAAACGTTTCCTTTCCCTGCACGGAAATGATGGACATGTTGCTGTTCAACCTAGATATCAAAGGTATATCCGCATCAGGCGGAAGTGCTTGTAGCTCCGGCTCCAACATAGGGTCGCATGTGCTACATGCCATTAAAGCCGATTCAGAGAGGCCATCTATACGTTTTTCATTCAGTAAATTCAATACCATAGAGGACATTGATAAAACTGTTGAGATTCTTAAAGGGATTTGTAAAAGCAGTTAATTGATTTAGTTTTTAGCGAACTCGTTTTATATTAGGGTGCTTAATTTCATTAAGTGCCCTTTTCTTTTGCGCCTAGGGCAAATAACTGCTGCATTCCATGCTTACTGAGGCTTATCCGTCACAGAAGCCAATTAGTCCTTTAGCCCCAAAGTATCTAGCAGCTCCCTTACGGCAACCCTCCCTGCGCGGTTAGATCCTATCGTGGAGGCCGATGGGCCGTAGCCAATTAAATGAATGCGATGGTCTTTTTCAACGCGCGTGGCTAATTTACCAGACATGGTTATTCCACCGTGCTGGTTTAAAAGTTCTAAAGGAGATAGGTGCTTGAGGTTATGCCGAAAGCCTGTATTCCAAAATATAACATCGGCCTTCATTTCTGTACCATCCTCCCACCGCACTCCTGTTGCTGTAATCTCCTGAAACATGGGCTTACGATCGAGATTTCCACTGTTGATCATATGCTCTATAGCCGGAGTTAAAGGGAGTCCGGTAACTGAGACAACTGACTTTGGTGGCAATCCTTTTCGCACTAAATCCTCAACCATGGCAACCGCCTCCCTACCCTTTTCTTCGGTAAACTTATAGTTTCTAAAGTCCGGTGGTCTACGGGTCACCCAAGTGGTAGTGGTAACCTCTGCTATTTCCTCTAAAAGCTGAACCGCAGAAATACCTCCCCCGACAACAATAACATGCTGGTTTTTAAAATCTCTCGCGTTATTGTATTCAACTGTATGCAGCTGTAAGCCTTTGAAGAGCTCCCATCCGGGATACCTCGGGCAATTGGGTGTTTTCCAAGTTCCAGAAGCATTAATAATTCCCCTAGCGGAAAACTGCACGCCGTCGGTCTCAACGATAAAACGCTCCCGCTTTTCATAGACCATCTTTACTTTCACCGGGCGCATGACCTGCAAGTTAAAATGCTCTTCGTAAAATTTATAATACGCCGGGACGGCCCTATTTGCTTGTAAGTCCGTCCCAGCACTTGGTACTGCCTCCGCAAACGCGTAGCCAGGAAGGTCGTGAATACCGTTAACGGTAGTCAAAGTCAGAGTGTCCCAACGGTGCTGCCAGGCGCCACCTGCGGAAACCTCATCATCGAGGACCACAAAGTCCTTGCCCGGCAATAGCCCTGCCCTTTTCAAATAATAAGCAGCAGAAAGACCGGCCTGCCCAGCGCCTATCACAACGATGGGGATTTTATAAAACACATTTCCCTTTTCTACCATACGTCAATTATTATACGTTTTATGTATCTGTAGCATTAACACCCCTGCCTAAAAGTTTAAGGACCGTCTATCAAAGTTAAGGAGTATCTTTAAAAGAATAATTACCATACATCAACAAATAACTTAGAATTAATTAAGACCTTTAACATTTAAAGTTAGAGAAATGCGTAGCTATCCCCAAATAAAAGACCCTGCAGAAATCCCTTATAGGTTCCAAGAGGCTTGGAACCTATACGACGCTCAAGGAATTGCAGCAATATTTACCGATGATGCGGACTTCGTCAACGTCGCTGGCAAATGGTGGGATAACAAAACGGACATCTGGAAGGCACACGATTTTGGCTTAAAGCATATCTTTCAGCACTCTAAGCTGGAGGTTCTAAAAACAAAGCTGAAAACGCTAAGCGATAGCATCGTTATCATCCACGCTAAAATTAAGCTCATAGGGCAAACTGAAAAAGGTGCACAAAAGGCCGGAGAACGAGAAACCATGTTTATTTTTGTTGCACAAAAAACCAATAACCATTGGCTGGTTGTATCGGCTCAAAACACAGATATCACAGGTGAGCAGACGAACATAAGAGATGAAAGTGGATCGCTTAAACCGGTGAGCTACAAGGAGGATAAAACTAATATAACTAGAGATCTAAATGAGGGGGAGTAGCCCTCTACTCTGGGTTTAAAGATTAAAAAAACGAAATACAGACATGAAAGCAGCAATATTAAATAATTATGGCGATACGCCAACTTATCAAGATATTAATGAACCCAAAGCCCCTAATTCGGACCAACTTATATTAGAAGTAAAAGCAGCTGCGTTAAAAAACTTCGATAAGATCATGGCCACGGGGAAGTCTTATGTCAATTACGGCGAGCTCCCATCGGTGGTCGGTACGGATGCAGTCGGTTGTTTGGCCGACGGGAGAAGAGTCTACGCTCAGGCGCGAGGTACGATGGCCCATAAAATTCTTATTGATAAAAATAAATTCATTGAACTCCCAGAAAACATAAGCTGGGCCAGTGCTGCAGCCTTGCCCAATGCCGTTTTAGGATCGGCTCTAGCCTTACTAAAGCGCGCAAAAATTAAAAAAGGTGATGTTGTCTTAATCCATGGTGGCACTGGTGTAACAGGAAAAATAGCCTGCCAGCTTGCTAAACATTATGGCGCATCGAAGGTATTTGTTACTGGACATACCGAAAAGATTGAAGCGCAGCAGAGCGAGCTGGGAATCGATGCTTTGATTTCAACGCGCATGAGTGACGGAGAGTTTATAGAGGAGCTACATAGACTGAATGAAAGCAACCCAATCACCATTGTACTGGATTACCTTTGGGGCCACACGGCAGAATTAATATTGAAATTTTTGATGGGTAAAGACGGTAAGTTTATGGATCAATTTACGCGCTTTATTCAAATTGGGTCACTCTCGGGAGATGAAATCACTGTAAATGCAAACTGGCTACGTAGCTCGAAGGTAGAAATCATTGGTTCAGGTGTGGGCAGCCATACAGCTGAAGACTTCCAAGAGTTTTTCACTACTATTCTTCCTGAGGCCTTCAAATTGGCGGCAGAAAACAAATTAACAATTGACACAACTCTAGGTAAGCTAGAGGACATCGAAAGCTTATGGACTACAAAAACAAGCGGTAGCAGGCTTGTTATTCAGCTATAATACACTAACATTGCTATATTTGTTTGGTTTCATATTGATTAGCATAAAAAGGTCAATCTCTTACACTTTTAGCTTTGAACAAATTCTATATTTTCATGTTATATTTTTTAGCATTAATTCTCCTGATTGTAATTGGTGGATATCTCTTTCTCCATTCAAAACCTTTTGGTAAGAACCCTGACCCGCAAGAGATTAGTTCCCCGAATTTTTTCAACGGGGAGTTCAAAAACCAATCGCCAACACAGTTGCTAAAGGATTCCAAAGAGAGATGGAGCGTGCTGAAGAAAACTTTCACCGATAAACACCCAAATAACCGTCCTTTAAAGCCAATCGCTAGTGTAAAAACCAATATCAAGGAGCTACCTGCAGATAAGGACCTACTGATCTGGTTTGGGCACTCTTCGCTGTACCTTCAAGTAAATGCACAAAAAATATTAATTGACCCTGTTCTTTATAGTGCATCGCCGATCAAGTTTTTCAATAAATCATTTCAAAGCACCCACCTCTATAAAGCGGAGGATTTCCCAGAAATAGACTATATAATATTAACACACGACCATTGGGACCACTTGGACTATCACACCATTAGGCGCTTACATAAAACCACAAAACACTTTATATGCCCTATAGGTGTTGGCTCACACCTGAAGCACTGGGGCGTATCCAGCAGCAAGATCACAGAAGTCGATTGGTACGACAAGATCAACGCAGAAAACGGTCTAAAGATCACAGCGCTACCAGCACGGCATTTTTCAGGGCGTGGACTCAAGTCCAACCCCACCTTATGGGCTTCCTATATGCTGGAGAGCTCCTACGGAAACATTTACCTTTCTGGTGACACAGGATACGACAAGCACTTCAAAGAAATTAAGAGTATGTTTCCCGAGATTTCACTTGCTGTCCTAGAAAACGGGCAATACAACGAGGATTGGAAAGATATACATATGATGCCCGATGACCTAGTACAAACCATCGATGATCTCCAACCTAATTTAGTGCTAACGATTCACCACAGTAAATATGCACTAGCTAGGCATGCTTGGTACGAACCTTTGGAATTTATCAGCGCTTTTGCTACCAAGAAAAACGTCAAGCTTTTAGCTCCTAAAATAGGAGAAAAGGTCGCCTTAAATGGTCAGATCCCAACTTTAGAGCTGTGGTGGAAAAACACCGCTGAATAAGCAAAAGAACCAGCAGCTACAAAGAGAATATCACTAAATGCTGTTTTACCTGCAATTCATATAACTTAAATATTCACTTATAAAGGGTGACTAGCCTTCTTGATTTTGTAAATTGAAATGGACCTAGTGACACTCTCAAAAAATGCTAAGATTGTAAAACACCAAGCTATGCCTTAGGGGCCACCAAAAACATAGTAGCAATCCTGCTGTGCAACTTCCCCTGCGCAAAATATTCACATACTCCAATCAGAATTCACCAAATAATAAACTGCGTCAGATGTTGATGCCAAATAAAAAAACAAAAAACATTGGACAAACAATTAATAATGTGTATAATTGTTGCATTGAATAAGAATGAAACTAATTATAAGCACAGTTTAACGCTTTATACAAAAAAAATAAAAGTAAATTTCTATAGTTAGATTTTCACTTTTAAAGTGTTTATTGCTGAAGAAGTTAACAAAGAAGCTTCCAGTTATTAGGGAAGAAGTATTCAGAATCCAATTCTACGAATACTTATCTATCTGTGATATATAATCTATATCAAAAAGTCAAAATTATAATAAACTTCTTTCATTGGGTTGTTTTATAGCTCCCAGGTTTACTGGCAGTTTTTAAGACGCTTTTATGAGCTGGCTTGACGCACAACACGCTTGCCTCTTATTAACAAAAGATGCCTTAAGATAAAACCACCAGATAGCTATCGCCTAGTTCAGAAGGCGTTAGCCTAACGCACGGAACACACTAATGAATAATTAATTATAAACAGACCATATATCAAGTCGAAAAACATGAATTACAAGCTACAAATCACAACGCGGCCTATAGATCCCTTAGCGCATAAAAACGTATTTATCTATCACAAAGATTACCCAAACACGCTGCAAGAGTCGGAGTTAAACGACCCCATGCGAGTTATCGTAGAGTTTTTTAGCACCTATAGGTTGCCTGCAGTTAAGAGAGATCTAACGCTACTTACTAAGCATCAACTAGCTAGCACTGTTATCACTCCTGTATCACAGAGAGCGAGGTTATACAGGTTCATGTTCGATCTGGAGCGCCTTGCAGATGCTAGCTGGATGCTAAACCAGTACCACCTAGAAACTACCGAGAGAGGCCAAGAAGATCTCCCGAAAGAATATTTAGATATTATCCAAGATGAGAATATCATTTGCTTTTCAAACCTATCTGAGTCTTTAAATCCAATTAGGGGCATACGTTATTTTTTCAGAAACACTACCTTGCGTAGATGGAAGAATAATTATTTACTGAAGCTACGTAAGTCGATAACTAACCCCGATGAAGATCTATTTTTCGATTACAGTGACCTAGATAGCTTAGCTTACTACATAGACCTCATCAAGGCACTAGAGAGCCTTTTTCTGCTCTTACTTCGAGATGGCAAGCTTCCAGATTATAAAGAGCACCTCGTGCAAAAGAGCACCTCAATCCCTTCAAAATCTGAATTACGGAAGAAAATCAAAAGCAAAGACATCTCGGTTTATTTACGAGACTATGAAAACATGATTTATGGCCATCGCTTTATCAACGAATGGACAAGGTACAATACGCTAAATATTTTTGAAAGCTATGAAAACCTATTGAAGTTTATGCGTAATGCCTTGCAATTATTAAGCTATTATTCCACAAAAAACCCCAACACCCACATTGATAGGGTGGCCATGCAGTACAAAAGTTGGACTTTTCAAAAGACAACTGCTTACTTCAACAACCTGTTAGTTACCTCACCTGCCATAAGGCGCATTCCTAGTTTTTGGCCAGAGCAACAGGAAATAGACAAGTTTATTCAATTTATTTTTTTAGCATATAGATTATAGAAAATGAAAAAATCATTTAACAAAGCCCACGCGCTTCATTCTTTATACGAAGAGATGAATGAAATTAAGGGTAGCCTGGACGTACATAATACTCCAGATAGGCAACGAGAATTTCTGAACGTATTTTTCGAATCGGTGATCGGACACGATGCTATGCCGGAAGATATGGTTAGCAAATTAAACAGCTTGATGGAAGAGTTGTTCCTTGTACTGGATTGGGCATGGCTAGAGTATTATGGAATCCTTGAGAAACATAAAAAAAAATCCTCCAAGAAGGTTGATCCTAATGCACCATTAATTATAGATGTCACGATTGACTTCCGCACCGGCCACTTGGAACATTACAAGTGGATCAAAGAACGTAGAGCGCGGTACAAAGGTCATATTAACTTCTTAACGCAAGAGGAGGTCGAATCACCTACTAAAGTGTTCTCAACATTTTACAAGTACCGCAACATCACCGATTGGAAGCAGATACTTGAAAGGTGGGTAACTTATGCCATTGATGATAAAACAAACATTGTTGATGATCACTTTTCTCCAGCCTACATCACTTACATGGACTTTGTACAGCTCCAAAAACTCATCGAGTATTACTGGGTTAAGCATGAGCAAGAGACTAACACTTGGCCTCGAGGACAAAAGCCCTGGCCTACTATCAAAGGTAACTACCCGATTTTTTCTACAATAGATTTTGTCAGCAACCCTTTCAGCGAAATTAGGGATATGTTTCAAGGCACCTCACTGAAAAAATATAAAAAACTGCTAAATCAATGGTTTAAAGCAGTCATCGACCCCCGAAACACGTGGAAAGGAGCTCCTGCAGAGTTATTGGATTTGTACAAGAAAATTGGAGTAATGATAGAATGCTGCTGGATAATTAAAGAGCTAGGAACCTACTGCCCGGAAAATTGGAATGATGCTCCAAGTCCCTCGAAAAATACAACATCCAAAGATGTCGGAGAAAACTACCCTTTTAAAATCAAAGAACTTTGGGATAAGCCAGAAGACTTTTTAGCTAAATTTTATTCAAGACGGAATATCGAAGGTTATTTTAGGCTAATGTATAATTGCCTTTACCACGCTTTTAGCAAGAAACACCAAGACCTTTATAGCGATGAGGAGATCATAGACTTCAAGAATGACCTTACCCTGTTAGTAGAAGCGGCCTACCTCATTCAAAAAAGGAAGTACACGCCCAAGCCTAAAATTTGATGCAATGCCGGTACCTTATGAAAGTAAAATATTCAAGCAGTTAACGCGGATCACAGAACGCCTATTATCATTAGCGATGATTGACCAATTGTACTATTCTCAGAGGAACTTCAATGGTCTTGCCATTCAAGAATTGCTGGTGTTAATCCCAAGGGGAAAGCACCACCATATTGCTGAGGTAAGACCCATCATCCAGATGGTCATGTATGAATTTCCGAACATCAATCATCATGTCTTCTATACCGATGAAGTTCGGCAGAATTTATTTTTAGGTAGCGGAGCATTTATAAGTCGGTGTCACGTGAATCACTTAATCTATATCAACCCGCACTCGTCCCCTATTATGAGTAACATCAAAGATCTACACATTCATATAGACCGGGCAACCGATAGGTTGAAACAAGAGCTTGAAAAAATCAACTCCTTTAAGCAAGGGTATGAATTTTACTTTAAAAGGCGTGATATGCAGCTTTGTGCTTTTATGCTCCATCAAACTTTCGAATTGTTATACAGGATGACTCAGGTAGTGTTTCTAGGTAGATGTAAAATCTCGCACCACCTACACTACCACCATAAACAGCTGATCCATTATCTGCCGCAATTACGAACTATTTTTGATTTGAACCACGACTACGATATGTATTTGCTAGAGCTATTAAACAGTTCCTATTTGTCGGTAAGGTATGAAAACAATTACGATATCCGCATGGAGGATCTAGAGTGTTTAATTTACAAGTGCCAGCAGATCGAAGAACTGCTAAAAGAGAGCTGCTACGAAATGCTGCGCCATTATAAAACCCAGCAGATCAGTAAAGAGCTGACTGAGGATGTGCAGTAAAGCCGACCTCAGGAAAACTCCCAGGTCTGATCGTGCTAATAAATTTGAGAGCCACTAGGCTGTAGGATTTCAAATTAAAAAACAAAGGCTGTACCGGAATACTTTATATACAAAGAGGGAGTTTGTTCTCCCTCTTTGTTGTAAATTAATCTTCAAATTATATAGGTAGCCTACTTAAAAACTGCACTTGAACCCTACCTAAATCTACATTCGTTAAGACTGTAGGTAAAGACGATGAGCGCACCCATTTATTTCTATTTTTATACACATACCTTCTATTGTGCGGGTCGTAATACGTTTTGTAAGCGGGGAAGTACACATAGCCGTGGTTGTTTTTATAACGTCCATGACCATACCAAGACGGGTGGTTCCTCCTTGCTTTGCGCTGGTTCTTAACCATTTTTTTATAAGCCTTTTGGCGTTCTTTATGGTATTTTTTTAGCGCCTTTTGTTCTTTCTTTAGATACTTAGCATAAGCTTTACTTTGCTTAGACTTCTTTTTATAATACTCTTTTTTATAGTACTTTTTCCCCTTATGGTAACTCTGCGCCTGCAGAGATTGAAAGGCAAAAAATATAAAGACTAGGGTAATTAAATAAGCAATTTTGTTTCTCATAGCTTTCAAGTTTAAGTTATCAATAATACCTTTATACTCTCTATGACTACGATCTTAGATGAAAGTTTAACTCAAAAATTAAAAACTACAGATCCATTTAATAAACTCCTGAAAACGACGCGACTAATGCAAAGGATTTATAGAAACCTCATCCACCACTTTTCCCTGCTGATCTAGAATTTTAAAGCTCCCCTTATCCGAATTTATATGCACATCTAGCAGGTTGTTATTGGAGTTTACGATTACTGGGAAATGCACCTCTGCATTTTTCTCTTGGATGATATGTCTATGTAAGTGTCCAGAAATCATCACCTGTACACCTGCCTGATTGAGTATGGGAACAAACTTTTCTAAAATCTCAATCTCTCCATGCCATCCTCCAAAGGGCGGCATATGACAAATCACCACTTTATATTTTGCATCCTTGAATGCTTCCTTTTCAACGGCGTTCTTAAGCCAGTCAGCCTGAATAGTTCTATAAGCATCCATATCCACAATTCCACTGTACTCGATATCTGAGTCCGGTTTATCCTCACCGCAGTCTAGTACAATAAATGCAGCATCACCGTGCTCAAACTGATAATAGAGCTCACCAGTTGGGCTTGGGAAGTACTCTGGGTATTTCGCTGCAAAGGGTCCTCTAGTTTCGTGGTTACCCCTAGCATAAAACATAGGTATTTCACTAGCGAATCGCTCAATTGCCGTATCCATAAAGTCATCGAACATCTGATCTTCATCTAGTAGGCTATTAGCCATATCGCCATTAAAAACGACAAAATC
>Ga0079226_10004619_pt1 | contig 10503 bp, 13 predicted proteins | sample Poulit2014_FD_76345 | JGI IMG/M metagenome (GOLD analysis project Ga0079226, IMG submission 76345) | Agricultural soil microbial communities from Georgia to study Nitrogen management - Poultry litter 2014 | ecosystem: Environmental > Terrestrial > Soil > Agricultural land | place: USA: Georgia...
CGGTCAGCATCAGGTTGCGCGGCATGGGGTTTACCAGTTGGTGCTTGGGGCCGATTTTTTTGGTTGGTTTCATATGCGTTGATTTCCTTGTTTGTTTGATCATTGATGTAATTATACATGCACGCACAAATAAGGCAAGGGTGGGGTTGTAACTTCGACTAAAACGCTCTGGTTTTCCTTTAGGCCACGGCCAAGCGATTGATAATTAAGGGGTTTTCACAAAATATAAATCTGTGGCCAAATGTGTGGCCAAATACCCCCTTTATATGGCCGCAGCATAACCCCTTGATATTAAAGGGAATGTTGTCTTTTTTTAAGTTCTGTGGCCATATGGCCAAATAAACCACGCTCTCTCCCCCAACTTCCCACAAAATAAAAAACACACAATATATTTATTTTTTCTACTCGTACGAAAGTTTTTACTGTTTATATGGCCATATGGCCATAGAATAGAAATAGGGTATATAAATCAAGGGGTTACGTTGCGGCCATTAAGTAAATTCTAATGGCCGCATTCGGCCGCAAAATGGCCCTATTCGGCCGCAAAACGCTAAAAGGGGCAATCTTCGTCAAACTCGAAGCGGACCTTGGCGTCGTCCTGGTTGTGGAAACTGTCGAATTTGTTGATCAACGTTTCGTCATCCACATGGCTCTTTTTCCAAACACGGTGCTTTTTCCGAGTCGACTTTACCCAAAAACGACGATCAACGGGTTCGTACCCAAGTTCCAAAAGCACCGATGACAGCGTTCTCCTGGTCGGAAAATCATCGTTATTGTCCAAAGAAACTAAAGATTGAAGGTGCGTTATGTCCAAAATGTCGTCGTTTATTACGTCACAATCGTGTTCCTCAATCGCATCCTCGAGCGCTATTTTCTCAGGACTGGAACTCAGCGCCATCATCGTTCGCCGCGACTGGGTGTCGGGCGCTCTACCCTTAGCCTTGAAGGATTCACTTATCGGCCTGTCTAAAAAGAACCTTGCAATGGCCCCTGCGTGTTCCATCGTCGAACCAAAAAGATCGTCAAAGTATTCGCCCACGCCCTTATCCCCGCCCAGGCGGTCGAATAACTCTTTCTCGGTCTGAATACTGGTGTAGATCACGCAGTAGCGCCTGTCACCCTTAGTAAGCGGGATGGCGTCCTTGTGGTTAGTCAGCATGAAGTAGGACGTGAAGTTGGGCACGTCACGGTGGTCGCGCCCCTTCTCCTCGATCTGAACCACGTCGTTAGTAATGAAGGGCTTCATGCGATCGACGATGTTGTACTTGCTGGTGCCTGACACGCGCATTTCTTCAACCACAGTCAGCACCGAGCCGTGCGCCCATCCTGTGAATCGCTCAGATATCGCTGACGGGTCCAGCATCTGCGCCCCCGATCCCAACAACATGCGCATCATGACGCCAAAGTAGCTCTTCCCTGTGCCTTGCGCCCCCTGCATAACCAGCGCCCAGTTAATGCGCTGCCCCTTATTCCTATAGACGTGTGTGAACCAGTCAAGGACAACCGCCCTCTCTTCCTCTACGGGAACAAGCATTTCGAGGTGCCCTAACATCAGATCAATGGCCCTTTGGCCCTCTTCGCATATTGAATCGACAGGGGCCACGCCTTCGTCACGATAGGAGTTGATCATCATCTTCCCCTCGTGCTCAAAGCTCATGCCCGCCCCCGGCCAATACATGCGGTCTGCGAACGTGGGGATGGCGTAATCGACTAGCATAAGCACTGAGGCGGGCTTTTCCGCGATCAAGCACTCTGCCTCTTTGTTGTACCTTGCGTTCACGGCCTCCTTTGTTATTGCATGGTCCGACGGCGCGTGATAGAACTCGCACGTCTTCTCTATATAGCACCACCCTTTGGCCCAGGCCGGGATTTTGCGATCCTCGTTAACAATCACGTTCTTCTTAGGTGATAGCGCTTTTGTGACCACGGTGCGTGTCAGGCCGTTATCTTTGCCGAACGCCTCTACCAGTTCGCTTGCTACCATCGCCCGCGCATCGTCTGGCATGAGGGATTTGTTCATGCCCGCCACGCGGGTTTTGATGCGGTTGTAATCGTCCAGCGTCTTGGCCTGTGACGCCTCCGCCAACACCTTTTCTAACAGGCTTTTTCCGCCCGACGCGCTAACATCCGCCGTAGCGCCCCCGATGCGGTTAACAGCGGCGATGACACTGGCGAACGTGATGGGTCGTTTCCCTCGTGGCAATATGTCGAAGCTGTTGTACTTGGCCCGCATACCCGACAGGTTGTGTTTTTCCTTGTTTCTTTCTGACCACTGCTTCCACAGTTCAAAACCTTCGTCGGACTTACCGAACTGGTGCGCAAGCGCCATACCAACGTCAGCCCACCCGAACACACCCTCATCCGCGCCGTAGGTCAGCGTGTTGGGGTCCAGCGCGTCTAGGTAGTTCTGAACCTGATCGGCGCTTAGATCAATAGGCGTTGCGGCGATGATCGACTCTAGGTCATCGTCCATAACCGCTACCGTTGCGTCCTCGATCAGATCCACTTCGCTAATGGGTAAAGGGTAGAAGCCGCCGTCAGCGCTATGGAAAGGCAGCCCTTTTTCTTTTACGCAAGGTAGGAATATGGGCTGATCTGGGCTGTAGGAGCACCCGTCGAACCACGCCATGTACTCACTGGGCAATAGGTTCATGACGTGATCAACCACGCTGCGATGGTGCGCCCTGCTGACCGGACCGTCGAAAGGGACGACGATGCGAAACCGTACGTTTTCTCCTGTGTAACTGCGAGTGGTGTATGCGGCCCATAGGAAGGGCAGCTGTTGCGACAGAGTCTCAACAAGGTCGTCCCACGTAAGCCCGCCTCTGCCTTCCCCATCCATGTCTATCATTAAGAGCGATGTGCTCTCAACGGGGTCGCCGTTCTTGGAGCCCCTCACGCCCGACGGGCATTGCCCAGCCAACATATATGACCTGTCGCCCGGCCTGACCTTTGGGTCGGACAGTACGATAACCATCTGCTCCCAGGTCACGGCCACGTTTTTGACAACATTGGACTTCTCGCTACTTCCATTAGCGATGCGCAATTTCACTTCGTTCATTTTTAGCCTTTTTTAAGTTGATCTTTTAGTATGTCCAGCGTCTTGAATTTCCCCCCGCTGTACCTCTCGATCTGGGCGGCGCGAAAGGCGGGTATGCCGCTCTCCTTCCACTGGCTAACGGCCGGGACGCTGACCCCAAGCACTTCGGCCAAGGCACGTTGCCCGCCGAAGTGTTTTTCTATTTTGTCTAACATTGACGCCTCTTTATTTTGTGCTATGATTCATACAGCTATTAAGCTTTACTTAACTGAATACTACCACACAAGGATAAAACGATGCTAGAAACCGAAATCAAAAATCTGACCGAAGCTGTAAAAGCACTGACCGAAGCACTTGCTTCGCAAAAAACACAGGCCGCCCCTGTCCCATCCGCTGACTCTGCTGATAAAAAACCCAAGGCCGATAAGAAGGTCACAAAGCCCAAGACCAAAGAAGTCGATGCGCCTGAAAAAGAAACGAGCGACTCCGAACCAACCGCGTCCGATATACAGTCACTTTGCATGCGCATCGTGCAAGCTGACCGAAGCAAAGCGGATGCGATACGTGAAGTTTTAAGCGCCCATGGTGCAACGTCTGTGACCCGCTTGGCCGCCGAACATTACGGTTCTGTAATGACCGCCTTGTCCGCCATTGAAAAAGGGGCATGACGTGGGGAAAATTCACGCTAAACTCAGCCCCTCGGGATCGGGGCGATGGATTAACTGCCCTGGGAGTGTTCACGCCGAACAAGAGGCTATCGAAAACGGATGGGTTAAATATAGAACGAGCATCTATGCCGACGAGGGTACGGCCGCGCACGAGCTGGCCGAAAGAACCTTGTTGGGATCGGGGAACGCTTTCGACCTTGAAGGGGTCGTGTGTGAATATGAGAACGCAATAACCTTTGATCGAGAGATGTGCGCCTACGTCCAACAGTACGTCGATTTCGTAAGGTTATTCGACGGCGAACTAGGCGTTGAGCAACGCGTGAAGTTCACGGACTGGGTGCCCGACGGGTTCGGCACGAGTGACGCAATCATAGTACAGGCCGACCGCCTGGTGACAGTGGATCTGAAGTACGGTAAAGGTGTGCGGGTGCATGCCGAAGGCAACACACAGGCGCTGTGCTACGCCCTGGGAGCGTATCAAGGCTTGGGCAAGGCGCAACGAAAGAAGATTGAAACCGTTCTGATGGTCATTCATCAGCCGCGCCTAGATCACGTGGGCGAGTGGGAAATCAGCATTGACGATCTTCTGAAGGAGGGAGAACGTATACGCCAAGCCGCCGAAGAAGCGCTGACCGAAGGCGCAAAGCGTGTCCCAGGCGATGAGCAGTGCCGGTGGTGCGTGGTTGAGGCCATATGCCCAGAGCGAATGAAGTTGGCAGAGTCTGTTATGTCTGCACAGTTCGACGATCTGACGGGCCTTGCGCCTGTGAACAAGTTGAGTGACGATAAGCTTCGTTTGGCGCTTGAGAATAAAGCCCTCATCGTGTCCTGGCTGGATGCGGTGGAAAAGCACGTTGTCGACAAACTGACCGACGGGGAACCCTTCGACGGATTCAAACTTGTCGAGGGTCGCTCTCTACGACAATGGGCCGACGTAACACAAGCCGCGCAGACGCTTGAAATAGCACTGGGCGATGATGCGTACACAAAGAAGATTCTTAGCCCCTCGCAAGCGGAAAAAGCGCTAGGCAAGACGCTGGCGAAAGATATACAACCTTTGATAGTAAAGCCGTCCGGTAAACCCACCCTGGCCCCATCTTCTGACCCCCGCCCATCGGTTAACATATCGGCCGATGATTTTTAATTCCCACGTGTAGTTTTGTTTGTGTATAATTAAGTTGGCCTTAACGCCAATAAACGTAAAACCAAAACCCTTATAAGGATTTAATCATGAAAATCAAACTTCAAAATGTACGCCTTTCCTTCCCTTCAGTTTTTCGCAAAGCGGTGTTTAACGGCGAAGAAACGAAATACGAAGCTACCTTTTTAATCAATAAAGAATCACAAGCCGATTTGATCGATCAGATCAAAAAAGCAGTAGACGAAAAAATCAAGGTTGATCTGAAAGGCTCTAAACTGTCTGAGGATCGCATCTGCTTTAAAGATGGCGATGATATCGAGTACGACGGCTACGCTGGGCACATGAGCATCAAGGCCTCGAACAACAAACGCCCGCTGGTGTTTGATAACGACAAGTCCCCCCTTACCGAAGACGACAACCGACTTTACGCGGGTTGCTACGTCAACGCCATCATTGAGCTTTGGGCGCAAAACAACTCGTGGGGTAAGCGTATCAACGCCAACCTTCTGGGTTTGCAGTTCGCCAAAGACGGTGAGCCTTTCGGTGATGGCATGTCTGTGAGTGCTGATGACTTCGACGCGTTCAACATCGACGACGCCGACTCTTTCGACTTTATGTAATAGTCTCTTTCCGGCCCCGCTTCGGTGGGGCCATCAATATCGCCATGAGGACGCCCCTTATGAGTAAAGTTGTAATTGACGCCGAAGTCTATAAAAACTATTTTTTACTATCGGCCATGGAAATGGGAAGCAAACGCGTCGCCCATTTCGAATTATCCCAATACCACGACCTAAACACGAACGCCCTTAAAAACCTTATGGCTAGCCGAACCACGGTTAGCTTCAATGGGCTGGGGTTTGACCTGTATATCATCTCCTGCGCCCTGCAAGGATGGCCTAATGATAGGTTGAAGTGGTTGTCGGACAAGATCATCAAGTCCAAGCTGCCAGCATGGCGCATTGCCAAAGACTTAAACCTATCCGTGCCTAAACAATGGGATCACATCGACACGTTCGATGTTGCCCCTGGCAGGTCAAGTCTTAAAATCTATGGGGGCCGCATGCACCAGGAGCGCCTTGAGGACTTACCCATTGACCCCGATACCGTTCTTACTCGCGAACAAATGGACGCGATAAGAAGTTATTGCGTGAACGACCTTGAAACGACACGAAGTCTATATCTTGAGCTTGAAGGCGCTATTGATTTGCGCGTCACAATGAGCAAAGAGTACGGAATGGACTTGAGATCGAAATCAGACGCGCAAGTCGCCGAAACTATCATACAAAGTGAGCTCACCAAACTGACCGGCAAACGCTATCGCAAGCCCGATACGTTGCCAGACAGTTTTCGGTACAAAGACCCTGAGATTATATCCTTTGAAAGCCCTGAGCTTCGCGACGTGTTCCGAAGGATATTAAAGACGGATTTTAACGTGGGCGGCAACGGCGCGGTGGTAATGCCAGAATGGTTAAAAAAGCCCGTCGCCATATCCGGGCGCACGTATCAGATGGGTATCGGCGGCCTGCATAGCCAAGAGACGGCGCAGTACGTCAAAGCAAACGACGAGTACGAGCTCCTAGAACTTGACGTTACGTCCTACTATCCGTCGATTATCTTGCAGCAAGGGTTAGCGCCTCAATCCATTGGTAAGCCGTTCTTGGACGTGTACCGCACCTTGGTACAAAGACGTATCCAGGCCAAGAGAACGGGCGATAAAGTGTCAGACGCCATGCTTAAAATTGCAATAAATGGCTCATTTGGAAAACTAGGCAGCAAATACAGTATTTTCTATGCCCCTGACCTGCTAATACAGACAACGATCACAGGCCAACTCGCCCTAATGATGTTGATCGAAGCGCTGACTAACGCGGGGATCGACGTTGTGAGCGCCAATACAGACGGAGTGGTAGTTTACTCGCGTCGTGACATGCGCGATAAGTTAGACGAAATCTCATTCAATTGGCAACTTCAAACCACTTACGGGCTTGAAGAAACGCAATACGCAAGCATCGCAAGCCGCAACGTGAACAACTATGTCGCGGTGACAGTCGATGGGCGAATTAAGGGCAAGGGATGTTTTGCCCGGACCGGGCTTATGAAAAACCCGGACTTCCAGGTCATCTACGACGCTGTGGCGAAAGAGGTTGCTGACGGCACAGACGTTGCCACTACAATTCGTGAGTGCCGAGACATTCGCAAATTCGTAAGCGTTCGCCGCGTGCAGGGCGGCGCGGTGTGGAGAGGCCAAGAGCTAGGTCGCGCAGTGCGGTTTTATTATTCCACGCAGGTTCCAGGCGAAGAATGCATACAGTACAAAACAAACTCGAACCGCGTGCCCAGATCGGGCGGGGCAAAGCCCATCATGAACATGGTTGATGGTTTCCCCGACGATGTTAATTATGCGCCGTACATTGAGGCCGCGCACGAGCTGCTTGTTGAAATCGGCTACGAAGGGAACAAGTTATGTTAGAACGAGATATTGAAAAGAAGTTCGTGGCCCATGTCAAATCACTGGGCGGCACAGCAGAGAAGTTCACAAGTCCCGCGAGGAGATCCGTTCCCGATAGGCTCGTAACCCTTCCTGGCGGACGAATCATATTCGTCGAATTGAAAGCAACAGGCAAAGAAGCCACCGCCGCCCAGGCCAAAGATCACGATAGGCGCAGGGCTCTAGGCTGCGATGTAAGGGTAATTAACAGCTTAGAGGGTGTCTATGCTTTCCCGTGACGACATGCACGAGTACCAGCTCCGGGCGGTGGACTTCGTAAAGGAAAAGAAGCGGTGCATGCTGCTGCTTCAGATGGGCCTTGGTAAAACCGTGAGCACGCTTACTGCTATTGCCGACTTGAAGGACTCGTTCGCAATTAACAAGGTGCTGGTGATCGCCCCTTTGCGCGTGGCTAACAGCGTATGGAAGCAGGAGGCCGAGCTGTGGGACCATTTGCGACATCTTCGATTCTCTATTTGCACAGGGCCGGCGAGGCGTCGTTTGGCTTCGCTGCACATGGACGCTGACGTTTACGTTATTAATCGTGAGAACGTGCCGTGGTTGCAAAAGCAATACGAAAAGAACTGGCCCTTTGATTGCGTAGTGGTGGACGAATCGAGTTCTTTTAAAAGTCCGTCGTCCCTACGCTTCAAGGCGCTAAGAAGAACGCTACCTTACACAGACTACATGATCTTGTTGACGGGTACTCCGAGCCCCAACGGGCTGCTAGACTTGTGGTCGCAAGCCTACCTTGTGGACTACGGCGAAGCGCTTGGTCGCACGATGGGCAGTTACAAAAGCCGGTTTTTCGAACCTGACTACATGGGATATAGCTTTGTTCCTAGAGAAGGCGCTGACTCAAAAATATGGGATCTGCTACGAAACATATCGCTATCCATGAGGTCTGAGGATTATTTGCAGCTTGAAGAAGAGATTCATATCGTCGAACGCGTCGACATGCCCGCTAATGCAAGAAGGGATTATGCGGAACTCGAAAAGGAGTTCCTAATAGAAATCAACAACGAGGAAATAGAGGCCATTAACGCCGCTGTGCTTGCGGGAAAGTTGCTCCAGTTCGCCAATGGGGCCATGTACACCGATGCCAACGGCTCATGGTCACTAACACATGATGCGAAGATTGAAGCGTTGAGGGAGATCGTGGAGCAAAACGAGTCTGAAAACATACTCGTTGCTTACAATTTCAAATCTGACCTTGATCGTCTGCGAGCGGCATTCCCCGACGCGGCTGTTCTTGATAAAAACCACAGCACTCAGGAGAGATGGAACAACAGGGAAATAAAAATGCTACTAGCCCATCCGGCCAGCGCCGGGCACGGCCTTAACTTGCAACGGGGCGGGTCAATGATCGTTTGGTTTGGCCTTAACTGGTCGCTCGAATACTACCAACAATTCAACGCCCGGCTGTCCAGGCAGGGCCAGATGGAGCCCGTTCGCATTGTCCACATTGTGGCGAACGACACCATTGACGATAAGGTCTTGGGTGCCTTACGGGACAAAGACGCTACGCAAAGCGATTTGCTTAAAGCCCTGCGGTCTTAAACAAAACCCCCGCACTCAGGCGGGGTAAGGGAGGAAACGACATGGTTATGTTAGCACAGTCTAGGCGCGGGTCAATGATTGAATCAGCCGCTAACATAGCAATAGGCTACGGCGTGGCTGTAGCCGCCCAGGTGGTGATATTTCCTATGTTTGGTATCAACGTGCCGCTGGGCGACAATCTGCTGATAGGCGGCTTATTTACGATTGTATCGCTGGTTCGTTCGTACTGCTTGCGCCGGTTGTTTAATAAGCTATCGGGTCGAGGAAAGTAATAGGAAAAACCAATTAGACACCCATACTGATAAAAGTTACTATAGATTCATGGTGATCAACACCACACCGCCCCGGCGGAACCGGGAATCCTAAATGGAGCAAATCATGAAAGCGCAAACCACAGTTCAAAACGGCAACAAAGAAGTCACCATCACAATCACCGGCAATCGCCAGTGGGAAGGAGGCGAGAACATCCGCACCTACTTTGATCTTGACCAGAACAACAAGCGCATCGTCATAGACAGCCTGTACGAAATCCATGCAGGCACCACCCGCGACAAAATTATCAAAATCGCCGGCCGCACTTTCGGCTATAAGCTCGGCATCGACTGCAATAGCAACACCAAGCGGGCGGCAGCTCTTGAAGGCATCGAAAGCCTGATAACTCAAATCACAGCATGAAAGACAAGTCTTACATACATTTGCGCGTCCCAGCTGCCACCAAAGCACGCTGGGTGCGCGATAGCAGAGCCGAAGGAAAGCGGCTCACGGACTGGATCACCCAAAAGATAGAGGACGACATGAAATACGAAAAAACCCTGGAAAACATGAGAAAGTACGGCGGCTCTTTTGTTATGCAGCTTGCCAGGTTGTGGTTTGTTGCAGACCAAGGGAACAGGGATAAATTAGAAGCTGCGTTCGGTGATGTTTTTGATCGCTATGAAAATATGGGGGACGCATGACTACCGAAACAATACTGACGGACAAAGAAATCAGTAAAACACTGGTTGACGCGGGCATTTTACTCGTCCCACAAGAAATCACGGGATATGACATAGTAATTGCCCGCGCCATCGAGCAAGCGGTACTGCAATCTGAACAGGTGCAGGCGTGGAAGCGGGATGCGGCGCGGTATCGTTGGCTACGGGAAACACCGGACGCCGAAGTTCGGATTTTCATAGATCAACCTTATGGCGGTCGAGAAATGTCAGATCATTTCTTGGATGATGCTATCGACGCCGCAATGGAGCAGCAGACATGTGAAAAAATATCGCAGGGAGCATACTCATGAAATTCATCTCAGCAATGCTTTTAACGTTAATTTTACATTTATCATTGTCAAACGTAGCTCATGCACATAACGCTGCCTGCTTAGAAAATCGAGCGGGTGGCTTTATTGTTCTGACTAACAAAGTAGCGCCTGAAAGCCAAGGTTGGTACATAGTTTTCTCAAGCGCAAGTAGCGGAGAAACATTTTACGGGGAATGGGCCATTATCGGTGAGAGGACTGTGATGATCACGTGGATAGATGGACGCACATCAGCTTTTGATATCAGCGCATTTAAGCCATGCACGTACTAAAAAGAAAGGCCACCAAACATAACGGCGGGCC
>Ga0079226_10004620_pt1 | contig 10502 bp, 7 predicted proteins | sample Poulit2014_FD_76345 | JGI IMG/M metagenome (GOLD analysis project Ga0079226, IMG submission 76345) | Agricultural soil microbial communities from Georgia to study Nitrogen management - Poultry litter 2014 | ecosystem: Environmental > Terrestrial > Soil > Agricultural land | place: USA: Georgia...
AACTTATACCAGTAATACTGGTGCAGGCTGTCAAAGGTACCGGTCATTTCAGACAGTTTATTAATTTGACTTAACGCTTTATCCATTTCACCTATGACCAAAAAGTACCTGATCTTATGAATCTCAAACATGACCAGACTGTCAGGAGAATAATGATTGTCATACATAACCTGATTCAATTCCTGATAGATTTGAACCATTTCATCCATATCGTGTTCTGAAGACAGCATGCCATACCATTTCTGCAGCTTTTCCCTGATCATTTCATCGGTTCCATCATCCAGCTGAATACCCAGTCTGGTGCATAATAAGCTTATCACGTTTGGGCTTGCCTCTGTTTTCTCATTTTCAATTTTGGATAAATAAGCGCTCGAGACAATCCCTTCAGCCAGTTCTGCCTGGGTCATTTCCTGTTTAATCCGGTGCAGTTTGATATAGGGTCCGATTTCCATCATTTTACCCACCCCACTAGCTGAAAATAAGAATGATTTGGTAATAATGCTATATTTATATCATAACATAAATTCCAAAAATTCATATTGGGAAAGTTGAGGGGTGAATATAGCAATAAACTCGCCTATGACTTGCCTACTTTCCTAAAACGAGGAAAGTTAGTCAAAAATAGCCCTTTTTCCGCATCTTTTTTACGAAAAAAAGGCTATTTTATCCATTTTAGGCCTATTGACTTATTTTTAATCTTCTAATTAAATTATGAATCATAAACATGAACAGTCACCTCGTCGTCACCTGCTTCACGGTAAATGAGGCCTTCCATTTTTTCATTGGATTTGATTTTCACTTCCAGCTCGTAATAATCCTGGAACATTTCTTCCACCAGACCATACGTATATTGCGTAAAGCCGATGATTTCCCCTTTGCCATAAAACTCCAGCGGGATTTCGAGCGTTAATTTTTTCAGTTCTTCATCGATGTAAAAACCTTTACCGATTACCCCTACATAATTCGGGAAATACTCTTCAATGCGCGAGGCAAAATTTTGTACTAGTTGTTGCGTATCATAGTATTTTTCCTTGCCTTCATCAGAAGGGAACAAGACGTTCTCTTCATTTACGGTTTCCCATTCATCGATTGTTGCCTTCCCTGCTTCCACACCTGTTTTGGCAACAAAATTTCCAGGCACCGGAGAACTCTGATCTTCTTCCCTGTATAATGCAATCATAATTGGGACATTGTTCAGTTCTTCAATGCTGCGAACTCGTTCCAGGACAGTCTGGGCAATCTCCTTACCTTTTTCCATCATTTCCGACTTTGATATGTCTCGATGATGGGTGTTCCCCTCAGCTTTAAATGTATATACCGATTTTAACGCAATGCCGATGGATGCCCCAGCCAGTTCCATCGTATTATCGTCATTCTTGGTGAGAAAATTTTGTTCCAGAATGTGGGTAAGATATTTCGGATTATCCTCATAATCTTCCTTGGTTGCTGTTTTTTCATTCAGCGGCGGATTCAATGCCGATTTCTCTTCTTTTACTGCTTCTTCACTAATATCTTCATTTTCTATCATCTTTTCCAATTCCTGCAGACGTTCTTCCGTCGGGTAGGTATCCAGCCAATTATACAGCATGTCGGATGTTAAATATTGGCCTTCTTCAAAAAAGTATTGTTCAGGATCAAAGTATTCTTTTGAAAGCCTTCGCAGACCTGTTTCCATTTCATCTATATCAACCCGGTTCCCCATCTGATTCGTGATTACACCCCGGGATGCGCTGGGACGATATGGCAGAATGGTCCGGTAATCCTCTTCTGATAACTGATTGCTGGAAACGATTGAATTCTGCTCTTGTTCGTTTTCATCCTCATTTTGAACAACTTCATCATCATTGTTGATCGATGGTGCACAGCTTGTCAGGATTAGAACGGCACCCGCCAGCATCATCGCTATTTTTTTAAACACGTCTTCCACTCCTTAATCGCCCAAAACTTCTCTCAGCCGCTGTTCATCCCAAATGACAACACCGAGTTTTTCGGCTTTATCCAACTTTGAACCGGCATCTTCTCCCGCAATCAAAATATCGGTATTCCGGCTCACACTGCCGGTAACTGATCCGCCAAGCTGTTCAACCAAAGCTTTTGCCTCTGACCTTGTATAATTTTCCATTTTTCCTGTCAATACGACTGTCTTGCCGGAAAATGCCCTATCTTCTTCCACATCCTGCTGTTTTGGCCCTTTGTATACCATATTGAGACCCAGATCTTTCAATTCACTGATCAGACGACGCACTTCATCGCCTTCAAAATAATGCACAATCGAGTCGGCCATTTTTTCGCCCATTTCATCAATCGCTATGATGTCATCAAATGTTGCTTCTTTCAGGTTTTCCATTGTTTCAAAATGGCTGGCGAGTGTTTTCGCAGCTTTGGAACCGACAAAGCGAATACCGAGCCCAAGCAAGAGCCGTTCCAATGAATTCTCTTTTGACGCCTCGACTGCCTGCAGCAAATTATCAGTAGATTTTTCGCCCATCCGTTCCAATTGCAATAAGTCATCACGTTCAAGGCGGTATAAATCAGCAATTGTATGCACCAGGTTTTCCCGAAACAGCTGGGTAATGACTTTCTCACCAAGCCCATCAATGTCCATCGCATCACGCGAAACAAAATGAATGAGGCCCTCTTTTAGTTGTGCAGGACAATTCGGATTAATACATCTTAGTGCGACTTCTTCCTCAAGACGGACGAGCTCACTGCCACATTCCGGACATTCTTCCGGCATAAAGAATTCCTTCTCGCTACCTGTCCGTTTTTCCGGAACAGAACGAATCACTTCCGGAATAATATCGCCCGCTTTTTTGATAATAACCTTGTCACCGATCCGGATATCCTTTTCCCGGATCAAATCTTCATTATGGAGTGAAGCACGGCCCACCGTTGTTCCGGCAACCCTGACCGGGTCCAATATAGCTGTCGGCGTGACAACACCAGTCCGGCCGACACTCAATTCGATATCGCGAAGTGTTGTCATCACTTCTTCAGCCGGAAACTTATACGCAATGGCCCAGCGTGGGTTTTTCGCGGTAAACCCTAATTCTTCCTGCTGAGCAAGGTTATCAACCTTTACAACAATCCCGTCGATTTCGTAATCCAAGTCCGGGCGCTTTTGTTCCCAGTACTTGATGTAATCAATGACGTCATCGATCGTATTGCATTTGCGCCACTCTGGATTCGTTTTGAAACCGAGCTGTTGCAAATAGTCAAGTCGCTCACTGTGTGACGATAATGTTCCGGCTTGCCACTCACCGACACCGTAAAGAAAAATGTCCAAATGACGTTTAGCGGCAATCTTCGGGTCAAGTTGACGCAATGAGCCAGCCGCTGCGTTACGCGGATTAGCAAACGGTTCATCACCGTTTGCTTCCCGTTGTTCATTCAGTTCCAAAAATGATTTATGTGGCATAAACGCCTCACCGCGGACTTCAAGCGTGTTTTCTTCCTGGATGGACAACGGGATGCTGCGGATTGTCCGTAAGTTGCTTGTGATATCTTCACCAGTCGTACCGTCACCCCTGGTCGCACCGCGTACAAATTTGCCGTTTTCATATGTGAGGGATACCGCCAGACCATCAATTTTCAGTTCACAGACAAAAGAAATCGGATCATCGGTTCCCTGGCTGGCACGCCGAGCAAAATCACGGAGATCTCCTTCGTTGAAAGCATTGCCAAGACTAAGCATCGGTACATTGTGCTGCACCTTTTGAAATGCATCCAACGGTTCCCCGCCAACACGCTGTGACGGTGAATCAGCTGTGATAAGTTCCGGAAATGCTTCCTCCAGTTTGATGAGTTCTTGCATTTTCCGGTCATATTCCGCATCCGGTACGCTCGGATTATCGAGGACGTAATACTCATGATTGTAATGGTTCAATAATTCTCTCAGTTCCGCAATTTGTTGTTGTGCCTGCTGTTTATCCAACCTTCCAAGCACCTCCTATTGTTTCGTGATGGGTGCGAATTTGGCCAGCAGCCGTTTAATGCCTGTCGGTGCAGGAAAGGCAATGTCCAGCTCCATCGACTCACCTTCTCCCTGGACTTTGACGACCGTACCAACGCCCCATTTTTTATGCTCTGCCTTATCACCTGGGCTCCATGTCTGTGACTCTGCACCCGTTGTCTGCTGCATTCTTCCGGCACGGCGTTTTGGCTGCGATGATCTATCGGCCGTTTTTTCAATCGAGCCATACATCGTCGCACGCGCTTGTTCGATTCCATCAACCAGTTCTTCCGGAATTTCATTAATAAAGCGGCTGATCGGATTCATATTGGTCCGGCCGTAAAGGGTACGCATTTTAGCATGGGTCAGGTAAAGTTCCTGCTCAGCCCTGGTAATCCCTACATAGGCCAGTCGTCGTTCTTCCTCCATCTCTTCATCATCAAACATGGACCGGCTGTGCGGAAAAACATTCTCCTCCATACCGACCAAAAAAATGACTGGAAATTCAAGCCCTTTTGCAGCATGCAGGGTCATAAGCGTCACTTTTGGCTCACTATCCGCTTCCTCTTCATCAACCCGGTCAATATCAGCGATGAGCGCCAAATCAGTCAGAAAAGCAATTAATGTTTTATCCTCGGCATCTTTCTCAAAATCCTTGGTGACAGTCTTGAACTCCTCAAGGTTTTCCAGACGGCTTTGTGATTCAAGTGACCGTTCATTTTTCAGCATTTCTTCATAGCCTGTTCGTTCGAGGATGGCTTCAACCATATCGGTTGCGGTCAAAAATTCCTGCTGTTGTGAGAGAGTTTGGATCAGATTGCCGAATCCCGCTAATGCATTCGCTGCCTTTTTCGTGACACCGATGAAATCGACTTCTTGAACAGCCTGGTAAAACGAGATCCCATTTTCAGTTGCATATGCACGCAGTTTGTCCACTGATGTCTTGCCGATGCCGCGTTTCGGTACATTCACGATCCGTTCGAAGCTGATATCGTCATCAGGATTGGTGATCAGGCGCAAATAAGCAGTCAAGTCCTTAATTTCTTTCCGGTCATAGAATTTTGTGCCGCCTATCATCTGATAAGCAATATCCGATTTCACCAATGTATCCTCAATCGCCCGGGACTGGGCATTTGTCCGGTACAGGATGGCAATATCGTTTGGTGAATAGCCTTCCTCACCTGTCAGTTCCTGAATTTTATCGGTCACAAATAACGCTTCTTCTTGCTCGGTTGCTCCCTGGAAATAATGTATTTTTTTCCCTTCATCATTTTCCGTCCAAAGGTTCTTTGGTTTGCGGCCGGAATTGTTTTGAATGACATTGTTGGCTGCATCCAAAATCGATTTGGTTGAACGATAATTTTGCTCAAGGTAAATCACCCGTGCCGACGGATAATCTTCTTCAAATGACAGGATATTCGCAATATCCGCACCCCGCCAGCGATAAATTGACTGGTCCGAATCTCCCACAACACACAGGTTCTGATATCGGTTTGCCAGCTGCTTCACCAGATAGTATTGGGCATGGTTGGTATCCTGATACTCATCCACATGAATATACTGGAACCGTTGCTGGTAATATTCAAGTACTTCAGGAACACGTTTGAATAAATGAACCGTCTGCATAATCAGGTCGTCAAAATCGAGTGCCTGGTTCTTCTGCAATGTTTTCTGATAGCGTTCATACACCTGCGAAACCTGGCGTTGGAAAAAGTTCCCAACGTTTTTGCTGAATTGTTCTGGTGTGATCAATTCATTTTTCGCACCGCTGATTTGTCCGAGCATCGCCCGCGGATCAAACTTTTTCGGATCGATATTCAAATCTTTCAGAATCTGTTTGATGACGGATAACTGATCACCGCTGTCCAGTATCGTAAAATTTTGGTTATAGCCGATCCGATCAATGTCACGGCGCAAAATACGCACACACATCGAATGGAAGGTGGAAACCCAAATCTGTCCACTCCCCGCTCCAACCAGTTTGTTGACACGCTCTTTCATTTCCCGTGCAGCCTTGTTTGTGAATGTAATGGCCAGCATATTTCTTGGTGGTACACCCTTTTCGCCAAGCAAATAAGCAATCCGGTGTGTCAGGACACGTGTTTTGCCGCTTCCTGCCCCAGCCATGATCAGTAATGGCCCCTCCGTATGCTTGACTGCCTCTTGCTGTTCTTTATTTAATCCGTTCAGTAATTCGTGCATTGTCTGACTCACCATGACACACCACCTTTAAATGTTAACGTTTCTTAATCCATATCTTTAACTGCTTTGACTGTTTTCAAGGCTTTGTTGATATTCGAATAAATGAGATTACCGACAACGATTGTATCGGCTTGCGCCTTCATTTCGCGAGCCTGGAAATTATTTTCAATTCCCCCACCGTAAATCAGCTTTGTATCATGAAGCTGCTCTTTGACGTCTTTAACAAGTTCAGGATTGCCATACGTGCCGCTGTACTCCATGTAAAAAACCGGCAATTTAAAAATATGCTCCGCCATATAGGCATATGCCACGACATCATCATCATCCGGCATGTCACATTTTGTTTCCTTAAACGCTTTGGCCTCCTCATTTAAAATACAATAGCCTTCCATAAAGATCTCATCCCAGTTCATTGAATCCCGATATTCCTTGATTGCCTCATGCTGAAGATCCATCATCCATTTTTTCTCCGTACTGTTCATCACCATCGGGATAAAATAATAATCAAAACCGGGTGTAATCGACGCCATATTGGATATCTCCAAAATACATGGGACAGTATGCTGGCGGATGCGTGAGAGCAGATCAAGCACCCCATCAAGCGTCACATCATCCGTCCCGCCGACAATCACAGCATCGGTCCCTGATTCACAAATCGCATCAAGATTCTCGTCTGAAATTTCCTTCGCAGGGTCCAGTTTAAATAAATGGTTCCAATTTGTTAATATATCACGCACTGTAAAGTCCCCCATATAAAAAATTGATTTCAATCAATCTGGTTTATCACTAAACGATTTTACAGGAAACGCAATTCACCTTCTTAAAGTATACCAAAAATTGCGCTATGAATTTAGGATTAAACAGTATTAAATTGAGGAATTTTATAAAGCTGAAAAATTCAGGGTATAAACTTTGTGATGTCGGCTGCCCGTCAGCAAAAAAGCTATCCCCAAATTGGAGATAGCGGCTCTGTTTACTGATGATCATCGAACAAGCGATCCAGAACGATTTTATAGCCATCACTGCCGTAGTTCAGGCAGCGGCGCACACGTGAAATGGTTGCGGTTGATGCACTTGTTTTCTCTTCTATAACGTTGTATGTATACCCATCCGTCAGCATTTTGGCAACCTGCAGCCGCTGAGAGATCGCATGGATCTCGGACATCGTTGCAATATCATCAAAAAATTTATAGCACTCCTCCCGATCCTTTAACGAAAGAATTGCATCAAACAGTTGATCCAGCTGTTCCCCGCGCAGTTTATCAATCTGCATGATGACATCACCTGCCTTTTAATCGTTTGAAACCGTGACCGATTGCGTTAACCCCGGGGTTGACGGCACAATGTTTATCCAGGTTTTGCCCGGGACAAATTTCACCGGCTTGCCATCCTTGACCGGAATGATTCTGCCATCACGGTTTTCCCACTGGACGTGGCGGATTTTACCTTTTTGTATCAGATAGGCATCACCGCCCGATGTCAGGTCAATTTTACGCCGGCCTGCATCATCAATGACCTGGTGTGGCGTTTCCACAATAAAAATATTGTCGGCTGTTATCGATTGCCCCGAATTCAGCTCGGTGGATTTTTCCCCGTCACTGTATCGGGTATATGTACCGTTATTTTCATCATACACGTATTCGACCACATACCTCAGGCTGCTTCCGGAATAATCAATTTCAACATTTGCTGCGGGATCACCGGAGACGTTATCTGCCTCTTCTTCTGTTGTAAATGGCAGTGGCTCGTATTCCTGCCTAACATCATATCCCTTTTCTTCTGCCACATCATATACTGCCCCAAACTGCAGATAGGAATTGTGTGGTGCATTCCTGAAAGATTCGCGTTTGAACAGACGTCCATTATTATCATAAACGGCACCGTCTAAATGTTCAGTTCCAAGGTTGCGGATCATGTCATTCACGAAATCGGCTGCCCCATGATAGATATAAAGGGAATCATAGCCATTTGCCAATTCAAAGTAATACTCCCTTGCACTCCGGACCGGACCGGCAACATCAGGCAGTTCACTCTGATAGATGGCCAATAGCCGTGTGATTTGTCCCTCCGCTAAAATTTCAAAAACGATATCCGCCTTGCTGAGACCTGATTGTGGCCGGGCCTTACGGTGATTATTGACCATCACACTGACAATCCGATTATCGACGTGCTGATCGGTATGAATACCTGTCAGCGGGAAAGTGTTCTTATGATTCGATGATTCAGGTGCTTTTTCCTTTTCTTCGATTGAATTATCTTTTGACCCGTTGTCTTGTGCATTTTTCTCCTGGTCATCTGAACATGCCGCCAGAATCAGCAGTATGAAGAAAGACAAGAAAACAATCAACTTTTTCAAAAACCCACCCCTTTAAAAAACGCAAGCCTTTCTGTTTTTTTCCTCTGACCGATTTTGGAAGCCTGAAAATAGAAATCGGCAATTCAGCCGATTTCCAGATACTTTAATGTCATTATACGTTATCGCATCGTCGCTGGAAAGAGCACTTCGCGTTTTTTCACATCGACAACCCCTTTTTGTGTAATTCTGATGTAAGGCAGATGGGTTGCTGATAAAAACAGAATGGCGTACACCGGGTCACCAAATGGATAGCCAAAATCCGTCAGCAATGTCCTTAAGTCGCTTTCCTTTTCCATCAATTCACGCATCGTCCCGGCAAACATGCTTCCGCCCAATTTCAGGGGCAGTTCAAATAAAATGTCTCCCTCATGTGCGAGCACGATGCCACCGCCCAGTTCTTTCAGGCGCTTCCAGGCAAGCAGCATATCCTGTTTGCTTTTACCAATGAAAACAAGGTCACCGGTCGTCGAAAATGAGCTTGCCAATGCGCCCAAACGGTTCGTGAAGCCTTTGATCGCTGTATTGACACGCCAATTGCCATTCCGGTCAATCAGCATGAGAAATGCATCATCAGTATTATCCGGAATCACATTAAGCGTCACATCCGTCTTAATCGCATACGGCTGTATAATCACATCATTGACCATGTTCAGCCCGATCGGAACAGAAAATTGCATGTCTTCCAATGTTAGGTCCCAATCGAATGTAATCGGCTCAATATCATATTGTTGCCAGTCGATCGCTGTCGGAAAGTTTTGCACCTGATGATTTTTGGTCATCCATGCTCCTTTTGCCAAAACACTCACCGGATGCGGATTATCTTTTTCCTGTAGTATATTTATATTCGCTATCCGGCCCGGTGCAATGCATCCGATATCCGCAATCAGTCCGTAATGGTTGGCGGTGTTATGGGAAGCCATCCGGTAAGCATCCGCCAGTGGTACGCCTTTTTCAATCGCAATCTCAACACATACGTTCATAATGCCATTTTTGTAGAAGGGAGGTGTTGCCCCATCTGTGTTCATAGTGACATGGTCAAATGTGCACACACCTTCTGCCAGCATTTCTTCCAGTAAAAGCGGAAGATCAGGGCGGATTGATGAATAACGCAGTCCAACCTGATAGCCAAGCTGCAGACGTTTAATCGCTTCTTTTCCGGTCATGGCTTCATGATCCGCGGCCACACCCAGCAGTTTCATCTTCGTTAACGTTTTTTCGGATGCACCGGGCAAATGGCCTTCCACCGGTTTTCCAAGCCGGTTCGATTCCTGAATCCAATAGAGCAGACGGTCATCACCGTCAAGCAGGCGCGGCCATGCTGTCAGCTCGCCGCCCTGAATAACAGATGGATGTTCAAGCCACGACAATACTTTATTCGTGCTGAAATATTCCGCTGGATGCTGCAGTGCCGTCTGTGAATCAAACCTTGCCCACCAGTACATCGACACCGGCAATCGTTCAAATTCTTCCAACAACGTAAACGCTTTCTTTCTCTCCAATAAAAAATTCCACATTAAATTATCATTAATGAATGCTGTCGTTCCAAACTCGGCGCCATACATGGCAAGTTGCTCGGGATTATATAGCTGAAATGGATGTGCATGCGGCTCGATATACCCCGGTACCAGATATTTACCGTCGCAATCGACTATTTCGGTTGATTGACTGTTTTCCGGCAGTTTATCCCCAACATAGACAATTCGATCATTAAAAATCCATATATTTGCACGCAGCCATTGTTTTGTATACGTGTTTAAATAAGTGCCGTTTTTTAATACAATTGTCGGTGCTTCTTCACCATCAATGACGGCTACATGCTCCCTTAATTCACGGTTTCTCCAATAGATGCTTTCTGGCATAACATCAACGCTCCAATATATGTTTTATCTATCGTAACATATATATCGCTTTCATACGCTATAGTTTTAAATGATGAAATCGACTTTTTTGTGACAAACGACAGACAAATGCACAAGCACCCTATTACATTAA
>Ga0079226_10004621_pt1 | contig 10501 bp, 7 predicted proteins | sample Poulit2014_FD_76345 | JGI IMG/M metagenome (GOLD analysis project Ga0079226, IMG submission 76345) | Agricultural soil microbial communities from Georgia to study Nitrogen management - Poultry litter 2014 | ecosystem: Environmental > Terrestrial > Soil > Agricultural land | place: USA: Georgia...
CCCGTTCCCGCCGCATCTGCGCGCAGTGCCTGAGTATCATTGGGGCACAGACCATTGAGATGCGGACAAGGAGTACTCAACGATGCCGAAGCTGACGAAGATGGTCTCTGCCATCGGCTCCCTCAAGGATCTCAACGCCGCTCGCGCCGAGTTCGACGATGCCTCGAAGACCATCCCCGCCGAGGCGGCCTTCCCTCCCGAGGACATCCGCCCCTCCCCCGGACAGGCCCGCACCGTTTTCCTGCGGGTGAGGAATCCCGGCGGCCTCGCCGAGGCGGCCCCGCAGTCGGCTTCCTCCAGTCAGGGTGACACTTTCGCCGTCGTCCATGTTCCGGCCGCCGCCGATTTCGCCGCGGGCCTCGTGTTCAATCCTTCGACCCAGATCGAGTCGGGGAAGACCTTCGCGTCCATCGCCGATGAGGGTGGATGGCCGGTCACCGTCGCGATGGCCGAGGAGTTCCTCGGCATTCGCATCGATCACGTCCTCGAAGTCGAAACGGAGGCCCTCGGCAAGGTCATCGACGAACTCGGCTCTTTGCCGGTCTACAGCCGCACCGCCTTCCGAGCAGGCGACAGCGATTTCCTCGAGGGCACGAACAACCTCGACGGTGCTTCCTCGGCGGTCTTCACCGCCGCCGACCCGGTTGATGACGCGGGCCAGACCCGCACCCGCAATCAGCGTGCCGTGCTGCGGGCGCTGTTCCAGGGGCTGAAGTCCGCCGGCCTGGCCAAGGATCCGAACAAGGCCGCGACTGTGCTCGGACACTTCGCCTCCGGCATTCAGCACAATGCCGAGCTGACGACGGTCGAACTCGGCAGGATCGCCACCAGTCTTCGTGCTCTGCAGGCCGATCACCTCGCCGTGGTCACGGTGCCCACGAATTCGCGCCGGGAGGGCGACGGCACGGTCATCATCGATTTCGACCCCGAGGCGATGCCGGCGATGAAAAGCGCCTTGGTCGGCAACGACCTCCCCGAATTCTTCCGGTACCTCGCATCGTTGGGGTACTGAAGGAGCATCACCGGGGAGAAATTCGTCTTGCTCGTCGAGCTATCCGAGTTCGGTTTCGGCCTGAGAATCACAACGTCAGTTTCCCCGAACATCATTCCCAGCCCCGTGACCAGCACAAGCACCAACCGAACGGCGAAATCAGGGACCAGTTGTGGAACTCAGGCTCTACCATACTTGCGCAACGTTCACCGCATTATTCGATTTCTTACGTATCTGCGTTGCCCGAATATGCGGACCGTAACTGAAACCTTCACCTAGTATGTCGCACCGTTAATTCGTTTCTAGTTGTTGATATGATGAAGTATGTCGCAACGAGGACCGAGCCTGACCGAGCTGACACTGTCAGCAGATGAACGCGAACAGTTGGAACGATGGATCCGACGCCGGAAGTCAGCACAGGACCTGGCTCTGCGTTCACGGATCGTCCTCGAGTGCGCCACCGGCGCATCGAACACCGAAGTCGCTTCCCAGATAGGCGTGTCCCTGCCGACGGTGCGCAAGTGGCGCAATCGGTTCCTCGAGCACAGACTCGACGGACTGGTCGACGAACCGCGGCCTGGCCGGCCGGCCACGATCAGCGTCGACCAAATCGAGCAGGTCGTCGTCGACACTTTGGAATCGACGCCGAAGAACGCCACACACTGGTCACGGTCGACGATGGCGGAGAGATCGGGACTGTCGAAGTCGACTGTCGGTCGGATCTGGAAGGCATTCGGACTTAAACCCCATCTGGAAGAGGGGTTCAAACTCTCGAATGATCCGCTGTTCACGGAGAAGCTCTACGACATCGTCGGTCTGTATCTGAACCCACCGGAATCGGCGGTCGTGCTCTCGGTCGATGAGAAGTCCCAGGTCCAGGCCCTGACTAGGGTCGCAGCCGGCTTTCCCGATGACGGTCGGGACTCCGGAGCGTCGCAGCCATGACTATGTCCGACACGGCACGACGAGCCTGTTCGCCGCCCTCAATGTCTCAGACGGTACGGTGATCTCGTCGGTCCACCGGCGGCATCGGGCCGTGGAGTTCAAGAAGTTTCTGACCAAGATCGACAAGACCGTGCCCGCGCACTTGGATATCCATGTGGTGTGCGATAACTACTCGACACACAAACACCCGACGATCCGGAACTGGCTGGCTAAGCGTCCGCGGTTCCACATGCATTTCACCCCGACTTACTCTTCGTGGATCAAACAGGTCGAGCGGCTCTTCGCTGAGGTGACCAGGGCTTTGCTGCAGCGGTCGGATCATCACAGTGTCCAAGCGCTGGAGAAGGACCTGCGTGAATGGGTGAGAGCATGGAACGACGATCCGAAGCCCTTCATCTGGACGGAGACTGCTGAAGAGATCCTGGAATCCATCGCCCGATACCTGAAACGAATTAACGGATCAGGACACTAGGCATGCAACTTGCGCCTTACCCACTCGAAAACGTAGAGCCGGACAAGCTGTATAGAACGGGCTTTCGGTAGCACGCGTGCAATGAAGCGGTGTGTAATGAAGCGGTAGCGACAGTGCGGGTATGCGAAAGCACCTATGCGGCACAGTGCCCCTGAGTCCAATAGTCGAACTCATTTGCCGTATGCGGTCGAGTATCTGCCGTCCAACAGAAGCTGCGCACCACCTGCAAATACCGTGGTCTTCGGGACGGCTCATGCTCGGGCCCATCTGCATCTCAAAAGCACTTGCCACCGGAGCCCTCGGTGGAATCGCTGATGGACCGGACGGTCTCGACATCCACGTTACACCCCTGGACGTCGTCCACACTGCGTCCGCAAACCCCGCCGAGAGGTCACCAACGCGGTATCGATTCGTGCCAGTTCTCCCGGATACAGGCGTTGGAGATGGCAGCGCCGAACAGCTCCGATAGACGCATCCCTCATCAGGATAGGTTGCTGCTACCCGGCGTACACTGCCGCGACCGTTTCGATACACGCGCGCTACCGGAAGCCACTTCTCAACAACAAGCGCCACGCGAGGGACCAAGACTGAAACCGACGTCCAAGATTGACTCACACCTAAGACTCACTTACTGCGACACTCACATTTCCATATACCGTAGAGTAAATCCTCAATCCAGGACGCCGATTGCCAATGAATTCTGTAGACGCGCGCAGTCGACTACGCGAGAATGCTCCACCACCCCCAATATCGAGCGAAAAGTCTAGCGGGCCAGGACCACATCTAAGGAAGCGATCCATCGGAATATCAGCCGCAAAATAAGCCACATCGTCTACAGAACTCACATTTTCCACCCGTTTTCGAGAAAACAGCAGAGAATTTTCGCGATTTACCCAGCTTATGAACAATTCGCGCTTTTCAATTGCCGTTCCAACGACTTCGCCATAGATCCTTACGGATTCATCATCGGCAAAGTGCATCTCCTTGATGGATGCCCGCGGGTCCCCGGCAATGCCCGAAGACTTTCTACGGCGCGCTTCGGCCAGCTCTTTCAACCAAACGTTCATGACGGCACGATCTGAGAAATCCTTTGCCCGAACTACAGCCGCCTCTCGCATTCGATCTAAGTCCACACGGTCCATCACTGCAACCCGATGAATCGCAGCGGCGAGGCCGTGGACATCCCCTGAAGGAACTAGAAATCCATCTACGCCGTCGGTAATAATATCGGACGGGCCGTAGTTAATATCATACGATATCGGTATGCAACCAGCAGCCATTGATTCCACTAAGACGAGCCCAAATCCTTCAAACTTAGAGGAAAGAACGCTGAACCTAGCATTCCTAAAACGATCGGATGCTTTACTGGAATACCCCTCTAAACTAACGACACCCTCTCCGTTGAGCTGTCCTATTAAGGCTTCAAGACTTTTCCGCTTAGAGCCTTCGCCGTAAATCTTTAGGTTAATTTCCGGTAAATGACTTTGGGCCCAAATCGCGGCCCGTACAGCGTCCTCTACCCTTTTTGGTGACGTCAGTCGGGAAATCATCACACCCTGTCCGTTCGGACGAACTTCTCTTCCACTCACTTTCCCCACAGAACGAGAATTGGGTATGACTCTGAGGTTGCTTCCAGCAAGATCAGCAATTCTGACATCTGACTTCTGAGTTTCCGTCAGGACCGTCAGCAAGTCGAAACCGTCTGCGTTGCGGATGATCCCCTCTTTACCTCGCGAAAGAGGACCATACGCATCACTTGCGTCCGCGTCCAAATGAGTACTATGAATGACCTGCGCCAGGACCACGTTCGTTCGATTGTAGTTATGAATGAACCCGCCAACGAACTGAGAATCGCTGATCACGACAGCGTCCCCATGACCAACCACTGAGTCCAACCATATGAAGTAGAACTCCGAAGGACGAGTCCATTGTCCCAGCGGCTGACCACCCCGGGAATAAAGCGTTATCCGGCGGCCTCCCACTGAATCCTGCCGGTGCGTGTCCCGTCGATCGATCGCCCACAGGGTTCCATCCGAACGGTATCGGTCCACTTGAAGGATCTTGCCGTCCGCATCCCGTTTGCACACCTTGCCCTGCTGATGCTCGCCATCTATAGCCGAGTCTTCCACGAAGGGTTCGTCCCCGCTCTCGATGAGCGCCGATAGATAGACGTCGCTCAGCTCTCCCATCTCATGCCAGAGATTTCTCAGACTTACGCCTGCATCACCAAAGAACCCCTGTACGTCCAAACGCTCTTTTGTAGCCGCGAAGTCCATGTCCGCATCAAGCGTCAATACGTCAACTGGCCTCCCGCCTAGCTCAGCAAACGATTTAGCTCGGTGAAGCAAAACATTGGTCATACCACCGAAATTTTCAGGGATCGAGTAGGTGAGCATGTACACAGCAGGAACCCTGTCCCATAGCCGCGTGTCTCGACGAGTCCCGAACGAAAACCTGGAAGACGATCCCGCCCTCCTACTCCACAATTTGTTCATCTCATTCAACGCCTCTCTACACAGATAATCTGCCGCTTACGGGACGGAACTCACGATTTGGGGAAGATTCTCGCAACAGGAAGACTCTCGTAAAGGCGACGTGTAGCACGTCCATCGTCGTGCGGCGCGAAACGACGACTGAATTCTTTTCTCTTCCGCAGGTACCGCCATTGAGTCAGGGTCAGATTCTGGAGAGCGTCTATCACTCCGCGCGTTGTTTTGACAACGGGCCCGGGAGCGGCCTCAACTAGGTCAAAGTAGAAGCCGCGAATACTGTCCCTATAAGCATCAATATCAGGTGCCAGATACACAATTTGCTTACCTGTAACGGAAAAGTCGAACATAACCGATGAGTAATCTGTGACCAACGCGTCCGCCGCTAGATAGAGATCATTGACTAATGGATAGTCGGTCACGTCGATAACGTTTAGGCCCGAAGTCTGTCTACCTGCCGCTATATTGTGGTGTCCGCGCAGCAGGATTGTCCAGTCCTTACCGAGCTGCTCATGAAACGCGTCGAAGTCAAGGTATGTGACCATCTCATACTGCGAGGCCGACGATTTCGCATTATCTCGCCAAGTGGGCGCGTACAGCACCACCTTCTCGCCGTCACTGATCCCTAGATCGTCGCGCACCAATCTTCTTCGCTCTGCCGATTCGGGCCGATTAAGAGAGTCGTTCCTCGGATACCCATCATAGAAAAGCTGACCCTTATACTGAAACGCTTTTGCCAGCGTCTTAGCAGCCTCTTCGCTTTGGCCTATCAGTAGATCCCAATAGGAGGCTTCGCGCGCCATCAGCGCCCAGTAGGACAATGAAAAGTTGTTTGCATCGACATCAAATACTAGTCGCTTCAATGGGGTGCCATGCCAAGTCTGAAGGTAGTACTGGCCGGCTCGCTTCCGGAAATAGTGAGGAAAATTATTATTATTAATAAGCATTCGTGCATTGCTTAGCAGCTCATACCATTTTCGGGTACCGATAATGATTGGCACAAATTGTTCAGGAACGGGAACCGATTCGTCTACCACTCCCCAATAAATGGGGATATCCGGTCGCTCTTCATGAAGTTGTAGCGCTATTTCCAGTACGGTGTCAGTCACTCTGCGTCCACCAAAGCATGATGCTAGAACATAATCGCCGTCAGCTTCATTGGACAAGTCGACTGTATCCCCTGTAAAAAATTCAACCTGTAGTTCGCGTTGACCAAAACGCGACGCTTCGTAGTCGGAAAGATTCGGTCGGAAATACACCTTTACCGCGCCCTGGCGTTTGGTACGCGTAATTTCGACCCGGTTCTTGTAGCCACTGGCCCTAAAGGGGAGTTCATTGCTAAATGTCCGACTGGCGAGCACCCAATGACTTCGGTTCGGGTCGTCGACTCCTTCTCGCATGTAGCGAAGGCTATATGCGCCCGATTCTATAGGCCCCCCGCCGTGAACCCAACTGTGCACTTTCGTGTCGAACTGAGCCCTAAACTCTGCGGTAGATTTGTCTGATCTGGCTACGACTTCGCTAAACGACGCTTCGACAATTCCCCGCGAATTGGCAAGCACCAGGCGGGGAGGCCGACCGCCGTCGAGGTCACATGACCCAAACACATCTAGGTACCGACCGTCCGCCGACATCGTTGCCCGATCAACAAGTATGCGCCAGCGCCGCTCCACTAGCTTAAGATACCCGAATCCGGTGAGCTTCGCGCTTAGCGCACGCGCGGGGTCGATGCGAGCTTCGAGGGCTGCTTCGTCGTACGCCCAGGACAGCGGAAAGGACTCTCCGCCACTAGTTTGTACTCTAATCGACCACTCCCATTCGCCTTTTGCCCGCGCGTCGGCGGCTACTGACGGCAAACGAACAGTGTATAAAGCTGTACTCCCGTCGTAATGAGAAAGGCGCCCTTGGACCTTGGTTTTAGTCACCGCACAGAACGCTTCGACGTCAACCGGAATCGCATCGCCGGAGACCCTCACCTTCAATTTGACATCTCTACCGTCAAGATCGGCATCGTCGACTACATACCTTGGCTGATCAAGTTTGACCTCCAGTCCTTCTGAGGAGGAGAAGCGGGGAACCAATCTTGCCCCGGACTGAATTTCAGCCAAGTCAAGGTGAGCCGCAGCACCCGAGCGGTCACGCCATTCAAAAGCGCCCTCAGCAAACACTCCCTGATTTTCTACATACGCTTCAATCTTCCAGGTGTTGGTTCCTAGCGAAACGGCCGCCTGCTGCGATGGAAATTCCGAGAGCTCAAGGTCGACCTCGAACCCGGACTGTCCGTAACTCAGATTTCGATCGTTGCTGACCAAATCCACCCTGGGAATATCGACCCGATTCACGGGCCGTTCAAGCATAGCCCCACTGAAAGTATCTATCACCCGTATGCATGTCCGATTCGGGTTAGCGCCAGCGTCTAATCCTTCGATATAGGCGTATCCAGTTATTCGCAATGTCGTTGGGGCAACCCAACGATAGTCAAATATTCCAGCTTTGACTTGCAATTCCCAATCTCTACACTTAAGTATGTTCTCGGGAACTCTCGTTTCGAGACCGTTGAGGTAGTTGGGTATCGCTAGCGCATGTCCGTCGACCATTTCTATAGAATACTTAGACCCCAGATCGCTACGACCGACTGATACCGCTTCGCAGTCGTTCCTATTTTTTTCCTTAATCAGGTGTATTAGAACTCGGTCATGAAGCCCAATTTCGTTGAAGACGCCAGAATCTTCTATCGAGGCATAAACTCCATCTATAAATACAGTCAACCGGTCCCAGAACGCCTCTCCTACACGGGGAACCAACTGGTAGTACGGTGACATCAGCGTACCAATTGCATAGACGCGCCAAGCATGAAGCAATTCTTGGTTCCCTATTGCTTCGAAAACTCGAATGCCGCTTTCAACCGCGTCGATCGCATCTGCGAGAACGTCAACATTGTTTCGGTACCGTCGAATAGCCGCACTTTCAGTCGGGAAAGAGGACGACAGCACAAATTCTTTAGATATCGGATATTCCTGAGCCCAGGTCAATCCAGTCAGCGCGATTTGGATAGCCTCATTCAAGTTGTTATCGACGCAAAAGTCGACAACCCTTTTAATAAAGTCGGTGCTATAGACTTTATTATCGAGGTCGAAGTCGCCAAGACAAGCGCCGTCACGGAAGTCAACCACGGAATCAATTTTATGCGTCGATGCAAGATACGGTGATTGCTGACTACCAGTTTCGGCTTGGTGACGAATATTTCCTGAAGCTAAGAAACTGTTGTCATTCTTGAGCCGAGAAACTAGTTCGTTGATTGCCGCGTAATGAATCGTTCCAGTCCGGGATGACACAACTATAAAGTCGGTCGTTACATGATCGAGAAGCATTTGCAGGCGTTTAGCAAACGGCACCTCCTCTGCAACTGAAACTTCCGTTGCATGCAAAAACGGAAACCGTCGAGTTGGTCCCATCTGCCCTCTATTTGCCGGCGGTGCCGTATATATCTCACTGTGGTTAACCGGAGATACAGCATTATCCAACACAGATAATGGGGTCACGCATACACACCCAGCCGCAATTCGGGACCCGCCGAAGATTCTTCGTAGGTCGTCGAGAGTTGCCGCATGAGTGATGACTACGGTCACCTCTTCAGCAATCGAACCATCAGGCAGCCCCGAATCATCCCCAACAAGTTGCAGATCGGTACTCAAATCACTCGGAGTCTGCGAAGGGTTGGTAGCCACCGTAGAGGCAACGTCTTCATTTTCACTGCTGGCGTCTCCCGCGGCGGAAGTGCGATGCCGTTCTTCAGCCTTCTTCTTGGACATTCGCATCAAAGTTCGTAACATCCCAGGGGCTTGTGGTTCGGAACTCAAATTTTCCTCCTGGAAATGGGCAGTCCATTCACGTTTTGCATATCGTTCACCTATTTATGATAATGGCTCGTTGCCGAGTCGGCTCTCTGTGCCAGCGGGTACGTTCACTACTGGTTAGCACGTACGGTGGGAGTTGCAAACGGGCTTCCGCTGTGTCGCCCTGGATCTGCATTGCTCTATTAGAGTCAGTCTGAGTCTTCTCGCGCTCGAAAGACTATAGACCGGATGCTGGACCCAATCGATCGGTAGTCCGATTCTCTATAATGAAACGGCTGTGGCCCCCATTTGTGAGCAGGATCGATTCGCACGTCCTTGCTGGATCTCGCTACTGCTGTGGACATTCGGGCTTGGGCTTCCTTCCTGTATCGAACATATTTGGCATTGGCCAGGTGTGCTCGATCCGCGTATTCTTCGGCTTCTGTAGGATCGACCGAAATCAGTCCCCGCGACACTTCGCTAAGTCCTTGCCCTTTGGCCAGCCGTCGCTTCGCGTCCCGCAGCCGCCTCCTGAGGCGTCGCCACTGCCGCCCGATTTTGGCGAATCCGTCATTTTGCGGGTGCTGCGATCCGTCGACGGCGCCAGCCCATTCGATATCGAGAAGAATGGTCTTCTCCCAGAGTCCCGCGCCTTTGAGACCGGCGATGAGGGCCTCAAAACCCTCTAGCCAGCGCTCGAAGTGTTCGTCGGTGCCGAACTCAACGAGGCGAGCTCCCGCACGACGGGCATCGCGGGCTGCGCCGCAGGACTCGATCTCAAGCGAGTTCGTCATCGTCGAGCCGTCCGGGAACAGCCAGTAGCCGCGACGTTCGTCCACGAGATCGATGAGCACAAGGTCGAGGTCGTGCGCATGCTTGACGATCCGCTCGACGCCATTGCCTTTGAGGTCGCTTGTGACCATCCGCTTCTGGAATGCTGAGGTCAGCTCGCTCAGGTCGACGCCACTGGTACCGTGCGGTGACTCGAGGCTCGTCACAGAATGCCTGGCGACATAGGCGACAACCTCGACCTCGGGCATGAACTCGCAGGTGTCGCGGCTGACACAGGAACCGAATATCGCTGTCTTCATCGGCTCTGGTCCTGGTGGAGTGCAGGAGCCGCATCCTCCTGACGGAGCCGCTCTCGCTCCCGATACCGCTCATCGGCGATCCTGCGAGCCCGGGAGGCGAGCCGCCGCTTGGTGAAGTCATCCGCTTCCGCCACTGACGAAGCACGATCACTCGGGTCGGCCGCCCGGAGCACCACGCGCCTCTCGCTCGGACGCAGACGCAGCGGCGGCGGTTCGTCGTGGATTCGGGGGGCACTGACGGCCTGGGAGGCGGGTTTCGGCAATACCGGGAACTTGGCCTTGGGAAGTTCGGTCGAGATCGTCTCCGGCCACACCTGAGACTCAGCTGCGGCAAGCAGTGGTGCGGGTGTCTCTTCGACCTCGTCGATGTCGTGCCGGACCTTCTTGTGCCGGGCCGACGTCTTCTTCGTCGGCCGTGCGGCGTGGCGAGGAATCGGATTCTTGATGAGCTCCGGCTCGAGGATGTTGATCTCTTCCTTGACGGCGTTGCTCACGACGTCGTGGAGAAGCTTGTCGGCGATGTCTTCTTTGCCCTTGGCGACGTTCCACGCCCACCAACGGTACTTCTCCGCCACAGCCTCGGCGGGACCGTTCATGAGGATCTCACCCTTGTGCATCCATACAGCGCGCGTGCACAGTTCCTGGATCACCTTCGCCGCGTGATTGACGAGCAGCAC
>Ga0079226_10004622_pt1 | contig 10500 bp, 7 predicted proteins | sample Poulit2014_FD_76345 | JGI IMG/M metagenome (GOLD analysis project Ga0079226, IMG submission 76345) | Agricultural soil microbial communities from Georgia to study Nitrogen management - Poultry litter 2014 | ecosystem: Environmental > Terrestrial > Soil > Agricultural land | place: USA: Georgia...
TTCTTATTATCAGCGGGGGAGATATTATTAAAATATTAAAAAATACTTATATTACGGATTTAGAGTTATTAGAGAATTATTTATCAGATTTTTAAATAACTTACAACGGTAATATATTATTATCTTTTTTTAGACGGTATTGTTATTTAACACTTTAAGAACGTCATTTGTTTTCTTTTATTAATCAGTTTTGTTTTCCCCCCTAAAAAAGTGGGGGAGGATTAAGAAACACAGTCTTCATCATTTCTAGCATATTAGACAGTTATAACTAGCTTCTCGACCAATTATCACTTCCCTTCATTGTTGATAGTTTTATAAGTTTACGATGCTTCTTATCTACACTTCTTTCGGCATGTAAATTTGGTTGTTGCATAGTAGAGCACGAACCAAATGCACAAATTTTCTTGCGATTAGGGCGAGGTATCTTTTATATTGATGTTTCGGTACTTCCGATATTTTTTGCATAATAAACTTTGTATTCGGGAACATGCATTCTTACCGAGTTGGCGGCTTCAACTAGATAATATCGCAGGTATTGATTCTCGTTTCGCGTCAAGGAAGTATCCTCAGCTGTGAACCGTCCAGGTTGGTGTTTGCGCCAGTACATTCCAGATTTTGGCAATATCGATCTCGTCTTCAATCGTTCGATTTGACCAATTTCAGCGATGATTCCAGCAGCAAATAACGGGACCGATGCCTGGTACCGATTCAAGGGATTGCATCATGCCATGATATGTTTGATCGATCTATCCGTTTTCGAATAGTTTAACTTTAATACATTAAATACCAGTATGAAAGCTCACCAACACTGAAAGGATATTATTTCTTTAAATGTTCGATAGCTGATTGCTCAACATATAACATAGACTTATAACGTTCGAGATAAAAGGAAAAATGTTCCGCACCTGTTTTGTTTGGTTTGACTTTTTTAACTTCCCTTGTCACAAATACTTTCTTGTCAAGATATTCCTGTAACGATTTGCTATAGTTCCCATTTATGGAATATGAGGCTAGTAAAGCCATCCCCCAAGCGCCTCCTTCACCTGCTGTATTAGTTACCGAAACAGGAGTTTTTATAGCATTTGCCATTAATTGCTGACTAACTTTTTCAGTTTTAAAAAAGCCTCCATGACCAAACATATTAGTTATTTTTACATTTTCCTTTTTAAATAATATATCCATGCCTAGTCTTAGGCTTGCTAAAGCAGAATATATTTGTGTACACATAAAATTAGTAAGCGTAAAATTACTATTAGGCAAGGTTGCTAATAATGGTCGACCATCCTCTAATCCTGTAATAGGTTCCCCAGAATGATAATTACAACTGACCATCCCACCTAAATCTCGGTCGGACTCCATAGCTTTCCAAAACAGTAAAGGAAACATTTCTTCTTTAGCTATTTCTTTTCCAAAATAATCAAACAATTCAAGAAAAAGGTTCATCCACTTGTCTATTTCCGAAGTAAAGTTATTGCAGTGAATCATAGCAACAGGTTTTCCATGTGGCGTAGTGACTATGTCTACTTCTTTATGATAATTATTTAAGGGAGCTGATAGAGTTATCATAGCAAAAATAGAAGTACCAGCTGAAATATTACCTGTATTTTCTTTTATAGTATTTGTTGCAACCATACCTGTTCCTGCATCACCTTCTGGCGGACAAAAAGGTGTTTTTGATTGTAATGTACCTGTTATGTCTAATAATTTTGCCCCTTTATCTGTCAAATATCCAGCATTTTCTCCCGCTAATTTAATTTTTGGCAAGATTTTTTTTAAATTAAGTGAGTAGCCTTTGCTAGCTACTAAATCACCAAATTGTTTTAAGCATTCATTATCGTAGTCATTTGCTTCATAATTAATATGAAACATCCCTGAAGCATCCCCTATTCCAATTACCTTTTCGTCAGTTAACATCCAATGCACATAACCACTAAGTGTTGTAAGAAAATTAACTTTTTTAACATGTCTTTCTTCGTTTAATAAAGATTGATAAAGATGTGCTATACTCCAACGCAATGGTATATTAGATTGAAATGTGGAAGATAAAATGGTGGATGCCTTTTCAGTCATAGTATTTCTCCAGGTACGGAAGGGGACTAATAAATTATTTTTTGAATCAAAGGGTATGTAACCATGCATCATTCCAGAAACACCAATTGCTCCTATTTTGGTTAAAGGATATTTATATTTATCTTTGAAATTTAAAGATAATTCTTTATAAGCTGATTGTATTCCCTTCCACACTTCATCTAAACTATAGGTCCAAACTCCGTTTTCGTATTTATTTTCCCATTCATATACTCCATTTGCCAGTGTCTGATAATTTTTATCAACTAATATGGTTTTTATTCTTGTCGAACCTAATTCTATACCCAAAGCAGTTCTTTCAAATTCTATTTTTGTTTCTATTATAATCTCTCCGTTTAAAGCAATTATTTTTTATAACTCTCACTTTTAAAAAATCAATTCTCTCCAAATAAGGATTAACAAGGCTAATCAATTTATCTACATTAAAACTTAATATAAAAATACAATTACTTTCCCATCCAATTAATTATAGTTATAGCCATAGCCTTAATTCCGTTAATATAATCATCTAAACTAATGTTCTCATCAATAGTATGCGCTTCTCTCATACTTCCGGGGCCAAATACAATAGTAGGAACTTTTCCTGTATTTAAAAGATGTCTAGCATCAGATCCACTGCGGAGACCAGATACTTTACTAGTGCCGAATAATTCCTCTGTTGAAGATTTAGCTATTGATACCAGTTCATGACTAGAGTTTGTATTATGAGGCATAACGTGTAGGTACCAATTTAAAGAAGGTGGATTTTCTTTTAACCATTCATCCGATTCACATATGTTATAAATATGATTTTCAACTTCTTTTTTTATCTGTTCACCATTCTTCTTTACTTCATTTCCGTCTGTATCAACTTCAATAGGAAGATACTTAATATCATATTTAACAGTACAATGATTAGGTACAATTGGGGCCTCTGTTCCTCCTTCGATTACTCCTAAGTTAATAGTAGGAGAAGGAAAAAGTGGATTATTTTTATTTGCTAACCAATTGTGCTCAAGGTCCTCTAACCCTCTATTAATTTTAAGAGCTTTTTCAATAGCATTTACACCATCCCACTTAAAAGCTGCATGACTAGACTTTCCTATTATATCAATTTGTAATAATAGTACTCCTCTTCCTATAGGTTGTATTTCTAAATTAGTAGGTTCTGCAACTATTGCTGCATCAGCAGTATACCCTTCATCTACACAGGATAGGGTCCCGTTACCTCCACCTTCCTCATCGACTACACTTTGAATTATTAAATCACCTTCTAGTTCCAAACCGATTCTTTTTAAATAGATTGCGGATAATATTGTTGCTGCTAGCCCTCCTTTCATGTCAGCAGTTCCTCTTCCATACATTTTTCCATTTTTTATTTCTCCATCCCAAGGTCCATAAGTCCATTTAGAAAGTTCTCCAATAGGAACAGTATCTACATGTCCATTTAATATTAAGGACTTTCCAGCTCCACTTCCCTTTAACGTTGCTACTAAATTTGGACGCCCATCATAATTATGATTTGGGTTGTAATCTGGATATTTGCTTAAATTACTATTATTAGGCTCAAATAATCTGGTTGTGAACCCTTCCTTTTCTAAAATAGAAGCTAACCAATTCTGTATTTCCCTCTCTTTTCCATATTTTCCTTGCTCTGTAAAACTACTGTCAAAATTAACCATTTTTCTTAAAAAGTCTATAGACTGATTTTTATTATCATCAATATATTTTATAATTTTTTCCGCACTTCCCATGTTAACATTCTCCTTTTGTTAATTTAGAAAGAGAGTATTAATTAATATTTACTCTCTTTCTTCTAGCCAGTACTGTTGTTCTTCTTCTACACCCTTCATAATTTCTTCAGTTTCATCTATATTCTCTGCAGAAATCATATAATTTTGTTCTTCTATTTCATCTGGAAATTTCTCTCCATTTAGCTCTCTATAAGCCACATCTACCCCCATATATCCTTGAATAAAACCAGGAGTAGCATTTGTTGCTGTTAATTCGCCCTTTTCGATAGAATCTAACGCTGCGTCAATTCCATCATTACCTATAACCTTTATGTCATCTAATTTATTTGCTGACTTAATAGCTTTTACTGCTCCAAGTGCCATTTCATCATTAGCTGCATAAACGGCATCTATATCATCAAATTTTTGTAAGTAATCTTCCATAGTACCTAAAGCTTCAGAACGGTCATATTCAGCAGGTTGCGAATCTAACAACTCTAATCCATCAGTACTTTCTATTACAGATTTAAAACCATCTGATTTTACCTGACTAGTTTCTTGTCCTAATACTCCCATAATTTCTACTACATTACCCTCTCCTTCTAGTTCTTCTTTAATAAACTCTCCAGCGTTTTTTCCTGATTCAAAGTTGTCGAATGCCATAGCTGTCTCTATTTCTCCACCATCAGGAGTTTCCCCAGTTGTATAAACAGGAATTCCTGCTTCATTTGCTTCATTTATTGCTGGAACAATTCCTTTAGTATCGACGGCCTGAACAACCAAAGCATCGACTTGTTGTTGTGTAAAATCGTTAATAGCATCTACCTGTTTGGTTACATCGTTATCTCCACCAACAACGGAAACATCAATATCTCCGTGATCTTCAGCGTTTTTTTCAGCACCCTTTTCCATATCTGCAAAGTAAGAATTACTCATGGTAGGAACCACAACGCCTATTTTTTTATCTCCCTTACCTTCGGAACTGTTCGCGTCATTACTACATGCTCCTAAAAAAGATAACAACATCACACTTACAATTAAGAATGCGCTTCCAAACTTAATTTTAAACATAATTATCCTCCCTATACTCTATTTAGTTCATTTATCTTTCAAATGCTCTTGATTTCTTAGAGTTTCTTCTACACTTGTTCAAGGAATTTATTATTCTAATTGTCAGAACCATTTTTATCGGAAGTTAAGACATCGGAAATTTCGGAAAGTACATGTTGTAAGTTGTTTTGGACACGCCCGTCAATGATTGTTGGCTTGTTTAGTCAGTTGATCTCGTAATTTGATTGCCTCACAAGTCAGGCTCTATGAGTAACATGCATCAGATTGAAAAGAACAAACTCGTAACCCCCTTTCAGTCAAGAAATAAGTCTAGCTGGTTCAATAATACCTGTCGGACAAAACCAAATATAACATTAATTTTCCCTTCGTCTTTTTGAATTCGTAAGTCAGCATAAATGCCATCTAGAAGGTTAGGTATGAGTGTCGTACGTCCTTAATCAGCTGTACGATGACACGCGATCTGATCTTTGATGTCATTTAGGAGTCGTGATCACGACATACCGCGTACTATACCAATGAGCTCATTTTGTATCAACTTTAAAATTTGCTTAATTACAGGAATGCTCCTCTTATCGTTTGAGTGAACTTATTCTGCTACTCGTGATTGAATGAATCTATCAAGTACAACTGCTAATAATACAACAAAGCCCGTCACTATATCTTGAAAATAAGCTGATACTCCAAGTAAATTTAAACCATTATCAAGAAAACTTAATATTAAAACACCAATTACTGTGCCGCCTATTCCTCCCCTCCCTCCAGTAAAGCTTGTTCCACCCAAGATTACTGCAGTGATAATGTCTAATTCAATACCTTCTCCTATAGTGGGTGACCCTGACTGTAACCGCGATGCATATAAAATTCCAGATATCGCCACAAACAAACCTGCTATTATGTAAATAATGAGCTTTGTATTTTTTACATTAATTCCTGCTAAAGTTGCTGATTCTTCGTTTCCCCCTATAGCATACACATATCTACCAAATTTAGTCTTTTTTAGTAATATATAAGTAAGCACGAAAAATATAATCATAATATAAATTGGTATAGGAATTGAGGCTATATGCCCTTGACCTAATTTACCGAAGCTATCATTTGTAATAATTACTGGACTGGCTCCAGTGATTAATAAAGTAATTCCTCTAAAGATTGACATAGTAGCAAGAGTGATAATAAAAGGTGCTATTTTAGTTCTGGAAGCAAAAAAACCATTAAATCCCCCGCCTAAAATACCTACTAACAAAGTTAAAACAATCGCCCAAAAAGGACTAAATCCACTTTGTAACAGCAAAGCAACTGTAGCACTGGTTAAAGCAAGAAGACCTCCAATAGATAAATCAATTCCAGCAGATATAATTACAATCGTCATCCCGGCTGCCATTAAAGCAGTTAAAGATGCCTGTCTCCCTACGTTTAAAAAGTTATCTACAGTAAGAAAAACGGGTGATACTATAGACAAAATTATGACAAACACTATTAAAGCTAAAAGCATTCCATATTTTTGAGCAAGTACCCAAAAATTTTTATTTTTATTTATTTCCATGTTTACTCACCTTCCTTAACTAAATTTCCGCCAGTAGCATAATACATGATATTTTCTTGAGTCGCTTGATTATGGCTAAAGCTAGCAGAAATTTCTCCTCTTGACATGACTAATACTCTATTACTCATTTCAATTACTTCAGGAAGATCCGAAGATATAAGTATAATGGCTTTTCCTTCCTGAACAAACTCACTTAATAATTTATAAATTTCTTTTTTGGCATTAATGTCTACTCCTCTTGTTGGCTCACACATAATTATGACATCCGGATTACTCATAAGAACTTTTGCTAATACTACCTTTTGTTGGTTACCACCGCTTAACAATAATACACTTTGATTTATATCATCTGTTTTGATTTTTAGGCTTTTTACTGCTTCTTCGCTTTCTTTTTTCTCTTTTTTATTGCTTATAAGTCTAAAGCTATTTAATATTTTACTCATACTTGATAGAGTTGTGTTAAATGCAAGGGACATCTGCAAAAATAATCCTTCATCTTTCCTGTCTTCACTAATCATTCCTATTCCATTTTTAATAGACTTATAAGGAGAGGTTTTTATTAATTTATTTTCCTTGATTTTTATATAACCCCTCTTCATTTTAGAAGTTCCATATAAGAGTTTCGCTAAATCGAGTTGTCCAGATCCTTCTAATCCTGCAATACCAACTATTTCTCCCTCTCTTACTTCAAAATTAATGTTGTTTAATTGACCAAAATCAGTGAGATTATTTACTTCTAGAATAACTTTTCCTATTTTTTTATTTACTTTAGGATATAAGTTTTCTACATCCCTACCTACCATATGTTTTACTATTTCGCTTATCGTTGCATCCAAACCTAGTTCCTTCACTAGAGCCCCGTCTCGCAAAACATAAATTCTATCAACTATATTCGATAATTCTTCTAAACGGTGTGATATATAAATAATTCCTTTTCCTTCGTTCTTTAATTGATAAATAATTTCAAAGAGTTTTTCTACTTCTCGGGTATTCAACGCTGCGCTTGGTTCATCCATTATAATTACTTCCGCATTTGTTGAAAGAGATTTAACTATTTCTACAATCTGCTTCTCTGCTACACTTAAAGTATTTACAGTCTCATCTGGGTTTATATTAACCCCTATGTAGTCTATAAGCTTTTGCGTTTCAAATCGCAAAAAACTTTTATCAATTAACCCATTTTTTTCCTTTTCTCTTCCTAAGAAAACGTTCTCATAAACCGTTAAATCTGGTATTAAATTAAATTCTTGATGTATGATACTAATTCCCAACTGTTGGGCTTTTTTAGGATTCAATTTATCTATTAATTTTTCTTTTATAAATATTTTTCCTTCTTGATTTTCATATACACCAGAAAGGATTTTCATTAATGTACTTTTCCCTGCTCCATTCTCTCCAACTAGGGCAATACATTCTCCTTCAAAAAGTGAAAAACTTACATCTTTTAAGGCCACATTTCCTTTAAAGGTTTTTTTAATATTATTAGTTTTAAGTAATTTTTTTCTATGTCTCTCTTGATTGCTCATCTATTATTTCCCTCCTCTTCTTTTTAATTTTCCATTAAATTATAATTAGAAGTTATATTTGTTTTTAGAGTGGAATTAACTACTTGCTTATCATTTAATAAACGTACTAATTTGTCAAAAGCATATCTCGCTATTTGCTTGTCAGGTTGCTTAGCAGTATAAATCTTATTTTTTAAAAATTCATATCCCTTAAAACTTTCAAACCCTCCTAAAGGTAAGTTGTTCAGATTGTTTATTTTTAAACTCTTTAGGACGCCATAAATTGAATAATTAGAGCTTAGAAAAATAGAGTCGCAGAATTTTGTATTATTATTAAAATATGTGTTAAGTTTTTTTAAAGCAGAATTTTCATCATAGATATCAAAAATAATATTTTCCGTGTTATATTTAATATCCTTTTCCCTCAAAGCTTCTTTGTATCCTTCCAAGCGATAAATATTGGTAATGTCTTCTCGTGAACCTGCTAAAAAAAGCGGTTTTTGATAATTATTGTTTAAAAGCTTTAAAGTTAATTGTTTAGCTGATTGAAAGTTATTTATAGCTACGTATGGATATTTATTAGAATAAGTGGTTCTATCAAAACAAACAATTTTAAAAGGGTAATCGTAGTGTAAAGACCTTTCATAGGATACAGGGGCAATTAATATACCATCTATCATTTGGCTTCTAAGCATATCTAAGTATTTATTTTCTTTTTCAATTGATTCTTCCGTTATGCATATTACTAAGTTTAAATTACTTTTTTTGGCTAAATCTTCAACTTCTTTTATAATATTTATATAAAAATCGTTGGCTATATCTGGAACTACTATCGCAATGGAATTAGTTTTTCCTGTTTTCAGAGACACGGCAATATTGTTGGTAGTATATCCCATTTCTTTTGCTTTCGAGAAAACTCGTTCTATTGTTTCTTTTTTATAAGATTTATTTTTATTATTATTTAATATGTTAGAAACCGTAGTTCTAGAAACATTTAATGCTTCTGCTATATCTTTCATGGAGATCAAGCGCAAACCAACTTTCATTCAATATTTATAAGTTCCATTTGATTATAAAATGGAACTTATATTTATATCTTTCCGTTATATAATTAGATTTGTAATACTTTTCTATTATGGTCAACAAATAAATGAGTTCCTTCTTCTGTAATATAAAAACCGTCCTCTATCCGTATCCCTACTTTTTTTTCGTCATTTCCTAAATAGAGACACGTACAGAATGTCATACCGGGTTTTAACTTATAATCTGAATTTGATTCTATCCAAGGATGCTCATTCTCCATAAGTCCAGTACCATGGCATGGACCATATAAAATATAGTCTTCAAATCCTAACTTCTTTAAAGTTTCGTAATGAATTTCACTTATTTTTCTGGCCTCTATTCCTGGTTTTGCTTGCTCTAGAATTTCTTTTTGTACTTCTAAACCAGCTTCTATAAGTTTTTTTTGATAAGAAGTGGGTTCACCTACAACAATAGCTCTTCCTAAAGAAGCCACATATCCTTCATACCTTGCTCCTAACTGTATGTGTACAATATCTCCCTCTTTAATTTTTTTATTCCTTATTTTACCTACAGGCTTATTTGATCCTTTTCCTGTCAAAATCCAAAATGGATAACCCTCTGATTCTCCTCCTTTTTCATAAATAGCTTTAAGTGCAATACCTTTTATTTCATTTTCTGTCATTCCTTTTTCAATGTTTTTTAATTTTTGTTCAAAAGCATAGTGCAAAATGTTGTAGGCTTCTTGCATACAAGCAATCTCGTTCGATGATTTAATTTCCTTAATTTTTGAAATAAGTTCATCTGATTTAACAATATCTATTGAACCCATCTTTTCAGCTGAATTTTTCAGTTCATCAAATACATTCTTAGTAATTAAACTTGACCCCACTAAACCTATTTTATAGTCTTTTTTTTCTAACAATAATTTTTCAATAATATCCTCCAGTTCGTCGAGTTCTGCTTCCGGGTATTCTGGTTCTGAGGATTCTCTTAAACTTAAAATCCTTTTAATATTTTGTATCGTTGAAAACTCCATCGCTAACGTTTCACTTTCGGGGCCAATAAGCAATACTGGGTCTCCTTCAATCGGTATTAAAATAGCGGCCGATTCAAACAAAGGAGCATAATTTGAATAATACCTCACATATTGTGGTTCAGCTTCATTACCAAAGCAAAAAAGTAAATCCAACTCTTTTTCTTTCATAGCTTCTTGCGTCTTTTTAATTCTTTGCTTATATTCTTGATCAGGAATAAATGGTTTCATAATTTTTAATACCTCCAAATATTATGTACTCGAGTACATGAAAGCGTAAATCATTTTTTGAAAATTGTCAACATTTCCATTATATAAATTTAATGTAATTTTCTGACATAAAAAGTGATATGGTCCTTAAAATCGTGATGCGAAATAAATATTGTCCCACATTTACAACAATTGTTGCATAAAAAAGTGGATTGGCTTGCCCGTTCAATGATGGATGATATCGAAATGATTAAACAGCTTTTCCAGAAAGGAATTTTCATTTTATCTGAAAGTATATTAGCTAGCATATTTAAA
>Ga0079226_10004623_pt1 | contig 10500 bp, 11 predicted proteins | sample Poulit2014_FD_76345 | JGI IMG/M metagenome (GOLD analysis project Ga0079226, IMG submission 76345) | Agricultural soil microbial communities from Georgia to study Nitrogen management - Poultry litter 2014 | ecosystem: Environmental > Terrestrial > Soil > Agricultural land | place: USA: Georgia...
CTTTTGTAACTGATAAACTATTTAGTCTAGATCCGCCAGGTGTTGGGAAAACACACTTGGCCATTGGCCTGGAATGCAGGCAATCAACAAAGGGTATAAAGTGATGTTTACTTCTACAAGGGGAACTTATTCATACCTTGAAAACAGAAATAATCACGCGGAAGTCCTAAACAAGAATGAAAAGTATTAGAAATGCGGATTTAGTCATTATAGATGATCTAATGTTTATGGCAATGAAATCAGGAAGAAGCCAATTTATTCTTTCACTTAATCAACGAATTATACAACAATACATGTATGATTCTAACCTCCAATAAGACACCAAAAGAGTGGGGAGATTATTGGGAAATCCTGCAATCACAACTGCTATTTTAGATAGACTTATCCATCGCGCAGAGATTATTCATTTAAACGGAGAGTACCATCGAACACTTAGAGCTGAGGCAATGGAGGCCATGCCCCCATTGCTACTGAGTAAACACCAGTCATAGTGCCTGTCTGATTTAGAAGTTTTTCTTTAATTACAGCTGGTAGTATAACATTACAAATTCCAATACCAACCCTTATTAAAAATGTTCCTAAATATAGAAAAATTACCGAATTGAAAAATCTAACAAATAAACCAAAAGCCAAAAGGGGAAAGCTAGCAATAGCTTCTGTACCTAAATTGGATAATCCAATAGCATCTCTGATTAAGCTAACTAAAGGACCTACTGATGTAATAGCAGGTCTAAGATTAAAAGCCGCAATTATTATAGCCTCTCCTAAAAAAGTTGGAGGTAGCTATTTTTTTAGGATAAGTAGACTTTAAATTTTTAATCCTTTCTATATTCTCAACCCCAGAATCTAATAATACAATTATATGAAATAAAGGTGATTATTTTGAGCTAGATAATGAATTTCTATCACTATTAAAGACTTTCATATGATTGTATTATCCCAAAACTTAATGCCAGTTTAACAAATGTTTTATGTTATGATTTTATTTATTTTTCATAGTTAAGGTATAATAATATAGGTCTGTTCTAAAAACTCCTTCTTCGTAAATTACTGGTGTCATTTGAGCATCGAAAGTAGTTCTTTCCATAGCTAGGCCTGCTGTTGACTCTTTAACGCCTAACAGTTTACTGACCTTTTTATTCATATTCGTGGCAGTAATAATATGATTTGCACTATGAACGCTTTTGCCACCGCTTTTTATCAACTCATATAATGAAGAAGGTAAATTATTTATGTTTATATTTTCTAATGTGCTGAAAAATGGTATAAAAGCTTGTTCATATAAAATAGGTATGTCATTTCCAGTTCGTAATCTCTCTATAAAAAGAACCGTATCTGACTCCTTAAGATGGAGCTTTTTCATAAGCTTCACTGACGGCTTAATTTTATCTGCATCTATAATAATAGTGCCTGGAGTCATACCCCTATCCTGTATTTCCTGTGTCATGCTTTTAAAGTTTGATAATACAATAGATTTTTCTGGCATGGAAATAGATACAAAAGTTCCTTTACCAGTTATCCTTAATAAGTAACCTTGCTGTTCTAATTCGCTTAAAGACTTTCTTATAGTGTCACGACTTATGTTCAATTCTTTTTTTATTAAACTTTCGGTTGCAAAAAAACTACCTGATTTTACCTCTTCAGATACGATAATAGCTTTCAAGGCTTTGAAAAGTTGTTTATATAAAGGTAAATCACCATTACTATCAATAGTCTGTAGAGCGTTTTTTACAGGGGAAGGCAAAGTATGATTATAATTGTATGACATCTATCTACACTCTCTTTTTAAAAATTAAAATCATTGCTATCTGGGTTTTTTCCCAATCTCCCATTACAATCCAATTGGGAGATTTCATGTATATCCTCTTGATCTAACGAAAAATTGAAAACATCAGAGTTTTCTTTAATTCTAGAAGGAGTAACAGATTTTGGAATAGCAACAACGTCTCTTTCCATATGCCACCTTATAACGATTTGCGCTGGCGTTTTCTCGTATTTGTCCGCTAACTTTTGGATGGTTACATCTTTTAAAGCTCCTCCCTTACCTAAAGGAGACCATGCAGTAAAAATGATTTTATTTCTTTTACAGTAATTTAGTAATTTGTTTTGTTGAAGGTAAGGGTGACATTCTACTTGATTCACCATAGGAGGAGTATTAGCCTTGTTCTCAAGTTTAAGGATATGCGATTCATGATGATTGGATACCCCTGGTGCACGGATCAACTTTTCTTCATATAGTCTTTCTATTGCGCGGTATGTATCAATAAATTTATTAGGTACGGGCCAATGTACTAGATATAAATCAATGTATTCTAGCCCCAATCGCTTAAGAGATTGTTCAAAAGCACGAAGAGTTTCATCATATCCTTGTTCATCATTCCATACCTTGGTGGTTACGAATAAATCTTCTCTAGGAATCTTAGAGGATTGAATAGCTTTTCCTACCTCCAACTCATTTTCATAAAAGCTGGCTGTATCAATAGCCTTATATCCTGCATTTAAAGCCTGTATAACAGCGTTTTTTGTTTCATTCGTTTTTGTCATTTTATAGACACCCAAGCCTATTTTAGGCATTTTCACCCCATTTATTAAATCCACATAATTCATTTTTCATCACCTTTTTTGCTATTCTTTATTATTTTTCTTATTAGTCTGGATGGCTTTTAAAATAATTTGTTTTTTCTTTCTTTTGTACTGATTTACTTCTTCTTGTTTAATGGTTAACAAGTTTTTGTTAATTAAATCATCACATTTTTTCCAATCTGACCAAAAAGTTGAACCACTTAAAAACAAACAATCTTTAATATTTGCACTTTTATCCAATTGAAACATAATAATTTTACCAGAAATAATACCTTTATTTCTTTCTACTAAAACGTCTCCATGTTTTAAGAAATTAACGTATCTCTTGCGAAGTTTTTGTCCTTGTTTCATTTTAAAGTACCATTGCATAATAACAAAGGTTATAAAAACAAGAAATATTATTTTCATATTTGACTCCATCCAGTATTTTACTCATCTTTTTTAGCAGAGTATATTTTTATTCATACTTTATTCTCAATGTATTTCCTAATTTTATAGTTAGTTATTTTATAGCAATATATTAAAGCATAATAGTTATGAAATTAGAAACTAAACATATTTGTACGTACAAATATAACACGATTTTTAAAAAAATCAATTATATTTATTAATGTTTAAATATGATTAGTTGTTTTTTAATGCAAATCTATCTAATGATAAGTTAATTGGAAGGTCTATTATCCCGGTCAGTCTGTTTAAAATATAATTCGTACAAGGTGTCTATATAAAGAACCAATCTATGCATCGATTAAAAATATTAAGTTCAATAGAATTAGAAGATGAATATTTTTTGACTCCTGAGGATTACGCAGAACTAAAAAATAAATGCTCAATTTAAAACAGGAGAATGAAATATTAAAAAAGGTAAAGCTATATTTGTGAAAAGCGAAAAACCGATCCGTTTATTCACTTCTCGATGCAAGGATTTATACAGAGAATCAGGCATGATAAGATGTTGAAAGTGTCAGCATTGTTTTTAAATTATCTGGCTTCCTAGTATAAAAATCATGCCTGCAAAGGATCCATAACAAGCCATAATAGTTTTACTCTGTTAGGACAGCTTTTAGCTCTAAATACTCTTCGATTCCATATTTCCCCCACTCTCGTCCAACACCAGATTGTTTGTATCCTCCAAAAGGTGCGGAATAGTCTTCAGATGCATTATTAATAGTAATCCTTCCAGCCCGAATTGAAGAAGCTACTTTTTGAGTAAGATTATTATCACTACCCACCACATAACCTGCTAAACCATAAATGGTATCGTTAGCTATCTCAATAGCTTCTCCTATATCTTTATAGGTTAATATAGGAATAACTGGACCAAAAATTTCTTCTTTTGCAATGGTCATATTTTTATTAACATTTGTAAAAATGGTAGGTCGAGCATAAAATCCCTCTTCTAATCCTTCTGGATGTCCTTTTCCACCTATAATTAAATGCGCACCTTCTTTGATTCCAGTATCTATATACTCTTGAACTTGATTATATTGCTTTTCAGAAACAAGAGGACCAATAAAAGTATCCTTATTTTGTGGATTTCCTATTGGTAATTTTGAAATTTCTTCCTCAAGAACTTTTGTGAATTCATCGTGGATAGATTCTGGTACAATAATTTTTGCCGCAGCTGTACATACTTGACCTGAATTAAATAGGGACTTAGATAAAGTTATATCAACCGCTTTCTTGATATCACAGTCTTCTAGAACTATTAATGGTGACTTGCCCCCTAATTCAAGACTTACCTTTTTAATAGTCTTAGCGGCATTTTCGGAAATGTTTTTACCAACATTACCTGACCCTGTAAAGGAAACGTAATCTATATCTGAATGAGAACTTATGCCGTCACCTATAACTCTTCCTGATCCATTTACTAGATTGAATACCCCATCAGGAACTCCCGCGGATTTGAAAATGTCTGCAATAATCATTGCCGTAAAAGGAGTTAACTGCGCTGGTTTTAATACTACTGTACTCCCAGCTGCAATAGCACTAGCTATTTTAGTCGATGCTTGATTAGCAGGGAAATTCCATGGAGTAATAAGCCCACTAACCCCTATAGGTTCCTTGTATATAGCAGTATGATTTTTATACTCTACAAATTCAAAATCCTCTAATTCCTTGGCGGCTTGTCTATAATGAGCTAAAGCCATACTGTATTGAGGAGTTTCGCTGTGAGCTATGGGAGAACCTAATTCTAAAGTTATTGTATCAACTATATCTTTTTTTCTTTTTTCAAATTCATCTGCTATTTTGTTTAACAATATTATTCTTTCTTCTCTTGTAGTTTGAGAAAAAGAAAGAAAAGCATTTCGAGCAGCTGAAACAGCCCTATTTAAGTCTTGTATCGTCCCATTGCTAATTTTACCTATAGTTTTCTTGTTGGCAGGGTTAATAACTTCAATAGTTTCTGTTCCAGTAGAATCTATCCATTCTCCGTTTATAAAGTGTTGAGTTCTGTTTAACATAAAATCACTCCTAAATAAACTGTTAATCTGTTTTATAAATAAAATTATTTGCGCAAGTTAAACTATAGTTATAGTTTTAATGTTTGTTATATCATTATAAAAATCAGGAGATAGATGTATATGCCCTGGTAATTTAGCTGTTTCTAGCCCATCAAAACACAATGAGACATGTCCTAAAGAATATAAATTCTCATTAGCCTTTTCACCTATAGCAGTGACTGTATAAGTTTTATTATCCATTGATAACGTATCGCCTAGCTTTACTTTTCCTCTTTTTTCATTATCTTGTGTAATAAGACAGTAAGATTTTAAATCATTTGGGGCGCTTTTATTAAAAAGAATTACTAACCCTGTTTGCAACATATCTTTAACATTAGATCCTATTTCTAAAACATCTACTTTATACTTCACGTTTAACTCTCCTTAGTTCTTCTATTTAAATATGATAATTCTTTGTACACTATAAAACTGCATATTGAAGGTTACATGTTAAAATACTTTGTTTGCCTCAGTAAAGTCCAATACTAAATAAATAAGCTACTACGACTCCTATAGGAGCAGAAATTTGTCTAGCTATTAAAAATGCTGGAGTACCATATTCGATTGTTTCCGGCTTTGCTTGCATTAAGGAAAGACCAACCGGAAAGAAGTCCCCCCCTACTTGTGAGTCTATAGCAAATAATGCAGGTAGTGCGTATTGAGCTGGTATTTCTCCTGCTCCAATCAAAGTTCCTACTAATACTCCAACTACCTGAGCCACAGCTGCCCCAGGTCCTAAAAGTGGGGATAAGAAAGGAAAGCTACAAATAATTGAAATTAGTAGCAACCCCCACAAAGAAGAACCTAATGGCGATAATATATTAGCGATAGCATCCCCAACTCCTGTATATTGTACAAAGGCAATTAAAATACTTACAAAAGCCATGAATGGTATAATTGTTTTTAATAATAAATCTACTGTTTTTCTGCCAGAATCTAAAAACAAAGAAACTACTGAAGCAACAGTGCTTCCAAGTTTGCTAAGTAAATTAAATACAGGATTTCCTTTCTTGACTTCTTTTGATTCGGAAGTACTTGGTGTCTCTTTCATCTCTTCCTCATTTTTTTCTTGTTCTTTTTTACTTACTACTGATGCTTCTTCTTCATTTTTTTCTTGTTCAACTTTTACATTTCTTTTTTTCACACCGGACACATATAATTCTTCAACAATATGCTCCGCTAAAGGTCCTGCTGGACCTATTGCATTTAGGTTTATAGTATACAACTTTTTTTGTGGATAAATACCACATCTGAGTGTCCCACCACAGTTAATGATAACGCAAACAATCTCATCATCATTTGGAGTATGCTTAAATCCATCCACAGCTTCTCCATCTATAGATTCTGCTATGTGAGATGCTAATTCATTAATTCCTCCGCCAGTCATTGACACAATTTTATTTCTTTTTCCTTCACATTCCAGGAACAGAGGCCCCCCCCAACCTCCGTTACCTTTTTCTACTTTTACAACTTTATTCATCTAACATCCCTCCTGTCCCAACATCGTCTATATCATAATTATTTCTTTTAGCTATAATTACGAAGATCCACTCAGTTATCATAGCACTTATTACTCCTACGACTATTCCGGTAATTATATACCGTATTGCTAAGGCACCTACCGGTAAACCGAGTTGTTCAATCCCTTGGGAAATTCCTAGCCAAACAAAAAGTTCAGCTGGATTCGTATGTGGAAATAAACTTGTAAGAGGATGACCATTTCTAAAAAAGGCCTCCATTAGTCCTGGCTTTGACCTTTCCGGTAAGAACCTCCCCATTGTTCCACTCGCGGGACTTCCGAGGAAAAACTGTGCAAAAACAGGGAACAATGAGTATTTTAATATACTACTTTTAGCCAGTATTTTCCCCACTTTTTCTATTCTTTCTTCTCCAGCAATATTTACTATAAACTGAATTAAAGTCAACATACCTATAAGTATAGGTACAATGCCAGTAAACATATCAACAAAGGCTTCTCCAACATGCTCAAAAAAACCCATGAAACTCTCAGCATAATCAACTATAAATGACAATTTTCTCACTCCATTACTGTGTTGTTTGCGCTTTCATTAGTTTCCCTAAAAGAGAATTCAATCTTTCTTAGGGAATATTTTGAATTTATTGCAGTATTACACTCACTCTGTAGTTTCCTTCTGTACTAGCTTTAGCATAGGCTTCTTGTATTTTATTTAGAGGAACTGTTGTCTCCAATAATTTTGAGACATTTACCTTACCTTTATTTAGTAAATAGGCCGCCTCATTGAAGTCTTTTATATCTGCTCCATATGTTCCTATCAATTCCAACTTTCTGTAATGTATTAAATTCGAATCTACATTCATTTCCGGTGGGGGATGTCCAGCTGCAAAAAGTAATATTCTCCCTTCAATTTTTTTCACTATTTCTAAAGCTTGGTCATTAGCCTTTGTGTTTCCTACTGCTAGAATAACGGCATCTACACCTTCTCCATTGGTAATGCTTTTAATTCTATCTACAGGATCATCTTTTTTTATATCAATTACATTTAAACCTGCTTTATTAGCTGTATTAATTTTCTTATCTAACATTTCAGTTATGAAAACTTCTGCTCCTAACGCCTTCACTGCAAGGGCATTTAATATCCCCATAGTTCCAGCGCCAATAACAACTATTTTTTCCATTGGCTTAACTCGTAACTTTTTTAAACCACTAACTACTGTAGCAAGAGGTTCTAAAAATCCTGCTTCACTAAATGGCAAATCAGTATTCATCTTTATAACAGCATTAGCATTTTTGGTATTGTAATTACCAAACCCAAAATGTCCATAATAACCGTCTTTATTTTGATCTCTAAAAGGGTTAAAGGCTTCACTACATTCACTTGTTTTTCCTTTTTGACACTTATCACATTCACCGCAATAATCATGTGCTAGCGCAACGTGATCACCTATTTGTAACTCTTCTCTGACATTTTCTCCCTTTTCTATTATCACACCGGCTCCTTCATGTCCGCCTGCCATAGGGTAGGGTTGATGTTCTCTTAATCCCAGCCACTGCCCATAATCTGTGGTGCAAATATTACAAGTTTCTTGTTTTATCAGTACTTGATTAGCACCTGTCTTCGGAATATTTCCTTCATGAACTTCGGCTTTTTTTGCTTTTGTTAAAACTGCAAATTTTCTTTTCATTTAATCAGCACCTTTTATATGTTAATTTTAATATATAATAACTTTTTAAGTGTTCTTATGAATTACACTACTAAATTTTTTCAACAAACTTTGAGCTTCTTTAGTAGATCGTTGCCACACATTTCTTCCCATGGCCACACCTTTTGCGCCAACTTCAATTGATTCCCCTACTATTTCCACCAAATCATTAGTTGTACCTTCTTTATCTCCACCTAATAAGATAATAGGTATATCATAGTCTTTTACCCAACTCTCTAACACGTCTAAATCTCCGGGATGATTAGCCTTGAGTATGTCAGCCCCCAACTCAAAAGCTACTCTATTTGCACTAGTTAAAAGTTCCGTTCTTTCTTCCTTATCATCGTAATGTTTTGATAGTAAAGGTTCTACTAAAACAGGCATATCCCACCTTTCAGCTTCTTCAATAACAGAAGATATTAATTTAATAGAACGCATTCTTTCTTCATCCGGACGATCCCAGAATATGACTAACTTCATGCAATCATATCCTTTCCGAACAGCTGTATCTGGACTAAATGTAATGTGATGTTCTACCTTTTCACTGCTAGATTCATAACTAAAAATGTCTGCATTTAGTAACCTCGCCGGGGCATTCTTTCCATGAAAAACATCTTCAGATTTTTTCACTAAGCCATCATTTAATAAAACAGCATCTACTTCAGGTATTGTTAAATCTTTCAATACTTTCATAGGTTTTTCCAAACCTTTCATGTTTCCACCAATACCATGATCTACTGGTAGAATAAGGGTATTACCTGTATCTTTTCTAAATATTCGGGAGAGCCGTAAAGATTTTGTCATTTATAAATCACTCCTTCAAACTTTTTAAATCATTGTACGTATATACGTACAATATATTTTTTTAAAAATTATGTCAAGTGTATTATTGTTGTACATCATTTAAAAAGGAATGGATAGTCAATAAAATAAATAAGACAGTAAAAAAATTGTCCCGTTCATACATCTAAAATTTCCAGAAGTTTTGAATGAGTGGGAAAACTATGATAACTTAAATTTATAATATATAAGAGTGATTATTATGAAAAGAAGTATGAAACTAGGATTAACTACTTTAGTTATTGGATTAGGGTTATTTGTTGTGCCTAACTCAACTGTTCAAGCATCAACTACACACCTTGGAAATCGTGTATATTGCGGTGATACTTGGGAATCTTGTGAGGTACGCTGGGGAGAAAACATCCGTGCAACTGTAGATAGATTTGTACAAAGATGGTCAACAGCTTTAGTGCCAGGTGCTGGTTATCCTACTCTCCCTAATCCATAAATTACATATATCTTAATCTTTAATACACTATTTTTGCACTACTGATAATATATGAAAGAAAAGGACTATTGATAAACAACAATATTCACTACTGGTATAACGAGGTTACGTATTTCAAAATTGTAACATTAATACCCTTATTACATAGAAAGACTGCTCACTTCATTCAGTAATGTCGTCAAACAGTTTTTCTATCTCTTTATGACTCTAATAGGTTATAGATTGAGTATATCATGATATGTCTTTGCTACTGTCTTGCTTAATTTTACAATCTAGGTAAATAAATACGCGTCACATCATCTCATCTCTGCCATGCCTTAAAAGTTGGGCTACATATTCTCTAGTTTTCTAAGAATTAGACAAATATCTCATTGATTGGTTGTACTGATTCCTCGCATAAGCGTGTATCAAATCATGATAGGTCAAATTTTGACGCTCAAAGTCAAAATTTGACTCCTGTTGATGCATTTAATTTAGATTCCTTACTACATCAATAAGTTTTCTGCGAATTGTTCTCGGTGGTTAAAAATCCAATTTTGTATAGACTTCAAGAAATACGACTGTCGTTTGAATCGCTTAATCTAGACTTTGGGGTTCAATAGAAACTATTGCATATCCAAAATAATTGTTAGATGGACGTCCATAAAAAAGCTTACTAAACTTTAATGTAAATAAAAAGTTTCTTGTATTAGATTAAATTAATATATATAACACAACATCCTCTGTTTGTTATTGTTTTAACATCTCTTGTTTTAAATGTTTTAAATGTTTTAGAGGTATTGTAATTCATTGTTATTATAGGGTTTTACAGACATAACTATTACAAATTTGATTCCAACCATTACAAATTTGATTCCAACCATTACAAATTTGATTCCTTTACTATTACAAATTTGATTCCAACCATTACAAATTTGATTCCAACCATTACAAATTTGATTC
>Ga0079226_10004624_pt1 | contig 10500 bp, 10 predicted proteins | sample Poulit2014_FD_76345 | JGI IMG/M metagenome (GOLD analysis project Ga0079226, IMG submission 76345) | Agricultural soil microbial communities from Georgia to study Nitrogen management - Poultry litter 2014 | ecosystem: Environmental > Terrestrial > Soil > Agricultural land | place: USA: Georgia...
ATAGTACTGATAGTATACGTTCGACGCGACAAATGCGAGGAGCGCACTGGCAACTACAATGACCATTGTAACAACAATGATCTTTACATATAAAGTTCGCACAATCACGTTCCTCCAATATTTATAGTTAATATAGCTGTACAAACACCATAGATGTCATATCGCAATCGAATCATGATTTATCTTTATCGGTGACGACCAGTTTATATCCCAGGCCACGTGCTGTTTGAATTGAAAAACCATATTGTTCATCCCGGAACCGCTCACGTAATCGTTTGATATGTACATCGACTGTGCGTTCTTTTCCTGTATATCCATCTCCCCACACAAACGAAATCAACTGTTCCCTGGAAAATATACGATCAGGGTAGCTCGCCAATTGTGCAAGTAACTCAAATTCCTTCAATGGAAGAATCACAGTTTTGCCATTACATTCCACTTCATAGCTTTTCCGATTGACTAGAGTGTTTCCAACACGGATTTTTTCCGTATTGATCAGATGGAATCTGCGCAATAGTGCCTGAATCCGAAATAACACTTCTTTCGGTTCGAATGGCTTGACAACATAATCATCAGTGCCTGATTGGTATGCCTTTTCCTTATCGGCAATTTCCCCTTTAGCCGTTAACATGAGGATGGGAATATCATATGTGGACCGCATCTCCTCACATAATTGATATCCGTCCATATTCGGCATCATTATATCTACAATGGAAAGATGTATATCTTCCTTCCCCAACAATTCCAATGCTTCTTTTCCATCAGCTGCTGTCACGACACGGTAACTTTCACGTTGCAGATAAAACTGCAGAAGCTCACGGATATGTGGGTCATCATCCACGATTAATATTGTATTCAAGTTCACTTCCCCCTTACATGTTTCTGTCGATTGACATAAAGTGAAACGTCATTCAATTAGGGTTTACTTTTTCTACAACTGAATGGGTGTTAAACGAATCAGCCCCGGCAAGGATGCACAAATATTGGTCGCAAAAGCGTATTGAACACGCATTATGTGGCTGTTCATCTCCGATTGGAATGGAAGTTTTACAGTGCGTTCATTGAGATAAAAGAGCTACCCACCTTATAAAAAAGCAGATAACTCTCATTCTTAATCTTCCATTCCCAATAAATCATCTATGACATCTGCTACCTGGTCCGCGTATTTTTCACATTCTTCCGCTGTCGGCGCTTCGACCATGACCCGAACAAGCGGCTCCGTTCCTGATGGACGGACAAGTACACGACCGTCACCATCCATCTCTTTCTCTACTTTATCAATTTCATCCTGGATACGCGGATTGTTCATCGCACGATACTTATCGAATACTTTTACATTTTTCAACACTTGTGGAAATAATGTCATTTCTCCCGCCAGCTCGGATAACTTTTTACCTGTATCCTTCATCACATTGATAAGCTGCAAAGCCGATAGGAGACCATCCCCGGTTGTACTATAATCCAGAAATATAATATGTCCGGATTGTTCTCCACCAAGATTAAATCCACCGTGGCGCATTTCTTCCATGACATATCGGTCTCCAACCGATGTCTTATCGCTTGTCATCCCGTTTTCTTCCAGTGCCTTATAAAAGCCGATATTGCTCATGACCGTTGACACAACGGTATTCTTATTCAGAAAACCTTTATCGTTCATATGTTTCCCGCAAATATAAAGGATTTGATCACCATCAATAACCTTTCCATTTTCATCTACAGCAATCAGGCGATCTCCATCGCCATCAAATGCCAACCCAATATCTGCACCCTTTTCAACGACAAACGCCTGTAATGTTTCCGGATGTGTAGAACCAACACCATCATTGATATTCAACCCATTCGGGGAAGACCCGATCGACATCAGATCAGCCTCCAAATCCGCAAACAAGTGTGTCGCCAGACTCGATGTGGCACCGTGCGCACAATCCAAGGCTATTTTCAATCCATCAAAATCATTGTCGATTGTATCCTTCAGGAAAGATAGATATTTCTGTCCACCTTCAAAGTAGTCATTCACAACGCCAACTTTGGATCCTGTTGGACGTGGCAATGTATCCTCGCCATCCAGCCATTCTTCGATTTCATTTTCCACTGCATCCAATAATTTAAACCCGTCCGGACCGAAAAACTTGATCCCATTATCTTCAACCGGATTGTGTGAAGCAGATATCATTACCCCCGCCTGTGCATTAATAGCCTTTGTCAAATAAGCCACACCCGGAGTCGAAATAACCCCAAGACGCATCACATCTGCACCTATCGACAGTAATCCCGCTGTCAGTGCTCCTTCCAACATATGACCAGAAATACGTGTATCTCTGCCGATAAGGACTTTTGGTTTTTGTACACCTTGTGTTAATACGTAGCCGCCAAACCGACCTAGTTTGAATGCCAGTTCCGGTGTCAATTCTTTATTTGCGACACCCCTTACACCATCAGTGCCAAAGTACTTTACCATTCTCGTACCCTCCCTTTAAACCTAAGAAAACCATTAATATCGTAAGTTATTCTTCGTTCAATTCCACTTTAATTTGGCTCATTTCACTCTCGACACTTACACCATCCGGTCCTTCCACAGTGACCTCGAGTTCATGCTCACCAATATCCTGATTTGCCACATCGGCTTTAATCTGTATATCATCCGCAATTAGTTCATCGATATCCTCAGGACCCCCTACAACAGTTACACTCATTTCACCTTCTTTTGGATCGATAAACGTGACATCTTGTCCATCCGGAACGTTTTCAAGATCAATTGGAACATCATCTATCGTTTTTGTCTGTTCAATATCAAATGTTACCTCTACTGTATCATCAGACGCAACGGATACTCCGTCAGGCAGATCCAATGCCGCTTCAACCGTTCCTGACTCTTCCATCTCATCCAGTGGAATGCTATCTGTGGAAATCGATTCAATACCTTCAAGGACCTCGCTCGAAGCAAAAACCTCCACCTCTTCCAAATTGGCTTCAGATGATATCAAGGAATATCCCTCCGGTAGTTCTCCAGTTGTCGTCACCTCGATAGGGACCGTTTTGCTTGGATTATCCACATCGACAGACACTACAACATTTTCTGGATCTATGGCAACTCGCAGCTCATTCCCCTGACTATCATATACATTAACCGGAACCTCTCTATTATTAACTGGTTCCGTTATACCGCCGACATCAACAAACACTTTCACTTGGGCTATTTGTTCAATGACACTTTTAGAGCTAGTTATCGTCACTGTATCTGGTTTAACTTCTGTATGCCCCAACTCAAAACCTTCTGGTAGCTGGTCCGTGTTTAAATAATCGACTGTAATAGGGAACTCTTCCGATGAGCGTTCTTCAATCGTCACATCTATTTCTTTAGGCTCAAAGTAAACTTTCAACTCCTTGGGAATATCCGAATATTCCATTTCAACTGTGTGATCGCCCTCTTCCAAGTCCGTTAAATCAACAAACACTTTATATTTTTTTAATTGAATGGTTTGTGTAATGACACTTTTGGAACCTTCCAACGACACATTTACCGTTTCCGGAACACCCCGTACCACATAGTTATCAGAGTCTATCTTTATATCCACCGGTACATTATCAATCGTCTCCATTTCTTCGGAACCGCCGAAAAAGCGTAATTCAGATTGCGAATCGTTAACTTCAACGTTGACAAACACAAAGAAAATTATCGCAAACGCAAGAGAAACACCACGGACAAACCACTTACTTCTAATCCACTTATCCATTTCGTTTCCCTCCCCTTTTTCGCGGTTTTGCCTCAGGCATTCGCATACTCTGGGATAGATGTTGTTTTAAATATTTACCTAGCACTTCCAATTCAATCGACCTGCGCAATTCGCCATTATTTGTAAAGGAGATATTACCGGTTTCTTCTGATACAACAATGGTAATCGCATCTGTCACTTCACTGATTCCCATTGCAGCCCGATGTCTTGTTCCCAATTCTTTGGAAATAAAGGGGCTTTCCGATAAAGGGAGGTAACAAGCGGCCGCCTCGATTTCTTCACCTTTAATAATTACCGCCCCATCGTGTAACGGTGTGTTTGGAGTGAAAATATTCGTCAGCAACTGATGACTTAACTTACCGTTAATCGCTATACCGGTTTCAGCATACTCCCCTATACCTGTGTCTCGTTCAATTGTAATAAGTGCACCAATTCTTCGTTTTGCCATATAATCACACGATTCGACAATCGACTTGATCATTGTTTCCAAAATTTCCTCTTCCGATTTGGTACCTCTGGCAAATATATTACCCCGCCCCAACTGTTCCAGTGCTCTTCTCAATTCCGGTTGGAACAAAATGACAATCACCAAAAACCCCCACCGGATGGCAAGATTGGTGAAATATTGAATCGTTTGTAATTCAAGAACACTGCTCAAAACCCAAACAACAAGTACAACTACAATCCCTTTTAAAAGCTGGATTGCCTTTGTACCCTTGATTAACATGATTAATTTATATAAGACATACCAGACGAGAGCTATATCTGCGCCGATTCTTAATAGGTTTAATACATTGATTCCCCCGTCAAGCATGTTCACACTTCCTTTTCACCAGATGTTTGTTTATTCGAGGATTCAGAAAAAAAGCCCATTGAAAAGATAAGATAGTCTTAAAGTCGACAAACAAAACAGATACATTGCCAACACATGGGAAAAATCACATCCCATACGCCAATGAAAACCGTTTGTTTTTATGTACCTTATCAGTATACACATCTTATTTTACAATCGTTTCTATTATATCACAAAACGACAGCAAACATGACGGAAACCCATTGGAACCTTTGAAGGATTGTTATTCGGTAGCCGAAGTTCCCATATATACGACCTTTAATGAAAATATACCCTCCAATGCATTTTTTATATTAAACCAAATCCATCCATATGCTTTATCAACGTGCTCCATTTCGCCACTTATATCTCCAACTGAAGCCATTACGCCATTATCTGCTCCCACGTCATCCTGAATCAATGTACTTTTTACCAAGGTGACATCACCATCGACTGTCCCATCAATTTTCAGCTTACCATTCTTGACAAGTAAATCCCCTTCAACTGTCACACCTTCGGGAACGATCACCGTATCTCCCTCAATGATTAAATCTTCTTGTTTGGAAACGACCAATTTCCCTTCTTGATTCCACATGGAAACAACACCGGAGAACATTAAAATAAAAAAAATCGCTGCAGCAGTTATAACTGGGTGTGCCTTCAACCAACGGGTATATTTTGCACTTCTTTTTTCTCTTGGCAACCTGTCCATGACATTTGATGTAAAGTCATGTGGCACTTCCACTTCTTCTGTATATTTAATCGTTGAGATAGTACGTTTTAATTCATGAAAATGCCTCTGACAAACTTTACAGCTTTTTAAATGGTGAAGTAAATGTGATTCTTCTTCCTTCGTCAAATCTCCATCCAAATAGGTATGCATTAACTCAACACCATCCGGTTTGCAGTCCACGACAATCACACCCCTTTACCATGTTGTAGCTTCTTCCGTAAAACCTCTCGCCCTCTATGCAAACGTGTTTTGACCGTCCCAAGCGGAATATCCAAGATCTGACTGATATCCTTAAGTGGGAACTCCTCCAAATAACGCAACATAATTATAAAACGATATTTTGAGGGCAATGCCAGAATTTGCTTATGTATATATTCCCTCTGCTCCAACTGAACTATTTCTTCTTCCGGCAAAGCTTCATCAATAGCCAAATTCGAGTACATATTCAACCCTTCAGCCCCTTTTATCTCTGCATCAAGATGATAGTCGGGCTTTCGCTTCCGCAACCGATCGATGGCAAGATTGGTTGCGATTCGATATAACCATGTTGTGAATTTACGGTTTTCATCATATCGGTGGATATTGATATATGCTCTGATGAAAGCCTCTTGGGCAATATCCTCTGCATCATGACCATTACCCAACATTCGAAAACAATGTTGGTAGATCCGTTGTTGGAAATATTGCACCACATCACTGAAGGCATGTTGATTTCCTTTTTTCACTTGTTTTATCTTTTCTTTTACCAAAATGTCCATTTTTATACCTCCGCAATGAAGCGGTCATTTTTAGTACGTTTTAAGACGGATAAAAGTTTCATAAATATGTATAAGGAAAAGGTATCCGAAAAAAGTGCGACCGTCCTCAGTAACCTCAGCCAGAGGAGGTCCCCTTCCCTTGTCCACGCAATCTTTCCGAATACACTATTGATAAATCTTTATACGTTCATTCCATTATACAATGAACGGCTGCCTGTGCATACTGTTTTTAAGAATTAACGAGTCAAACAAGCTTTCGTTTAAACCTCTGCAAAATGTTTATCCAGGAAACACTGAATTCCAGAAGAAAGACGTTTAATACAGCATGTGCCAAACCAAACCCAAAACTAGCCCCATAATAGATTAAGATTGTGTCACAACTGACCCCCTGTATGGCAATCGACATCCAGAAGTTCATGGCCTTCGTATACCATGATATATTTTCTTTTCACATTCATTATTTTTCATATCTTATTCCTAAATAGGAGTAAAATCAATAGATTTTGTTTATTATGGACAGTTTAGTCAAATGTGTACATAAACCCGTCTATTGGTACAGAGAAAATATTATACACACACCATGTTGAAAAAATGAACACAAAGACCCAAAAAGTGGTATAAGACCGATAAATAAATATATTTATTGCAATTCTTGCGGGAGTAATTTACTATAATGTAAGTAGTAAGGAGTGTAATTGTGGATAAATCTTCATTATTACTGAAAATTGAGCAATGCCGCATAGACATGTATTCTTTGGCTCAGAAGCATGGATTGTCATCCAACGAAGTCATTCGTGCCAGCAGACGACTCGATTGTTTGCTAAATGAATACAGGACACATAAAAAAACAACCAACGACAAATCATATTTAACTTAAAAAAGCTTGAATCAATAGGGGTTTTCCCCCCTTCTGATTCAAGCAACAGATTAAAAGCAGGTGTTTACTTTAGTTTCTCACCGAATAGTGACCCCATCAACCCGACAGCTACTGTGGCTGTCTTATTTTTATCATCCAGTATAGGGTTGACTTCCACAAATTCAGCAGACGTAATCATTCCGGACTCATAAAGCATTTCCATGGCAAGATGGCTCTCTCTGTAGGATAATCCCCCTATTACAGGCGTTCCCACACCAGGTGCCTCTTCAGGATCCAGTCCATCAAGATCCAAGCTTAAATGAACCCCGTCCGTCCGTTCTTTGAGGTATTCCAATGTTTCTTCCATGACAGCTGGCATACCGACGCGATCAATTTCATGCATCGTATACACCTTGATATTTTTTTCGCGAATGAGCTCTTTCTCTCCCGAGTCTAAATCCCTTGCTCCTATAATGACGATGTTCTCCGGCTTTATTTTGGGATGATTGCCGGAAATCGATGTCAAACGTTCATCGCCTAATCCTAAATTGACTGCAAGCGGCATACCGTGGATATTACCTGATGGTGATGTTTGTTGTGTATTTAAATCACCGTGCGCATCATACCAAATAACACCTAGATTATCATAATGATTGCTGATACCTGCAATACTTCCGATAGCTATACTATGATCTCCGCCAAAAACAAGTGGAAATTGACCTTTATGTACTTCTCTGTCAACCATTTGCGCCAGTTTTTCATTTGCTACTTTAACCTGATGGATATTTTTTAAATTGCTTTTGTCTTCCTGTGCTCCTCTTTTAGGACGTTCAACTGGAATATCACCTAAATCTGTAACAACTTTGTCCAAAGCTTCCAAACGCTCCACTGCACCCGCATACCTGATGGCACTTGGACCCATATCAACACCACGTCGACTTTGCCCAAGGTCCATTGGTATACCGATGATTGAGATATCCTTTTTCATTGCCAAAACCTCCTCAATTTCTATTGTAGCCGAAAATATAAAACTGACTCAACTTCGAAGTCCCATTCTTAGTTTAAAAAAATGAATTAATCGTGGTAAATGCTACATCTACTTATGGTTCCCATACAACGGAACCATCGTGAGAAATTGTTAATGCCAAAGGTTTAATACCTTGTTTTTTCCATTTTTGTTCCATTTCTTCCGCGTTGATTTCCGGTGGAAGAAATGCGATTCCACAATCACCTGCTCCTGCACCGGATGATTTTCCAGCCCCTCCATATTGTTCCGCCATATCGGATAAGGCACTTAATAATGGTGTTTCAATAATTGTATCCGCTGCATGACCGACATCCACCAACGCCTGCCTATTCATTTTTATCCCACGGAATAATTCCGGGAAATGACCTGTTTTTGCTCCTTGTAAAAACATCATAACAGCCATGTCGCTTCTTTTAATAAATGCCTCAAATGCCGCTGGATTCGATTCCCGCAATGCCAACACATGACTGACCAATTTGGATGTTGAAGCAGGTGTACCTGTCCAACCGATACAAACTTGCACATTTTCGGGAAGGTGAATCGGCTTGACACTCCAATATATCCAATCTTTATGGACCAATTCCGTAATCGACCCAGTCGTCTCGATGGCTTTCTTTAACCACTCTGCCTGGAAAGAGGTGTAGGCAAGTACTCCGCCATAAGTGGATGCGGCCACATCAGCACCGGAACCGTTGCCTTGCGTTCTTACATGCGTGATGGAAGCGAGTTTAAAGATAAGCGAAAGCGGTGGGTCAGTTGGCAAAAACTTTTTTAGGATTGCGTAAATGACGGAAGTAACAACCGCAGCACTTGACCCAAGTCCATATTTCAAGCCGGATGCGTCATTCAATTCGCTTCGGACGGATATATGAACAGGGGTTACAGGAATATCATTTTCCCACAAATATGTATATACCGTTGTCATAGCATTTTCAACAAACGTTTTTCGCTTATCATCGGAATGTATATGTATCTTTTGATTGACATAATCCCATTCCAACTCTAGGTTGAAATTCTCCAACGAAAGCATATTATCCTGACTTGATTGTATTGTCGTATATACAAAACGATTCACTGCCATGACCACGATGCGTTGATAGGGAACAAGTACAGCGAACTCCCCCGCGATCATAAGCTTACCCGGCGTTTTTATCGTTAATGGTTTATCCACCATCCCACACATCTCCTAACTATAAGTAACCCCTTGTCCCAAACGGCTGAGTACAAGCTTCTTGACACCAGGAGTCGCATAAAGGGTCTCTTTCAGGATATCTTCATGTTCTGGTAAATAAAGGACTTTGACATTCGGACCGGCATCAATGGTGAAAAAAACAGGAATACCTTTCTTACGCATCTGTTGGATGGTTTCCATTACTGCAAATGTTCTATGTGACCAATATGTAAATGGCGGGTAAGCGCCGAGTGTTGTTCCATGCATGCGCAGGCAATTGGCCTCAGCGATTGAACCTACCTTTTCAAAGTCCCTTTCGCAAATGCCTTCTTTTATGGCCTTTAAATCTGCAGGTATACTATCAATCCATCCCCGATAAAATGCAGATGTATTAACGGTTCGCTGCATGCCATCACTACTTGAGACGGACTTTTCCTTATCAACTAGCACAGCTGCCGCAACACGTATATCCCAATACGTTTCTTTTTCCAATTGAACGGCAAAAGAGTCGGAACCATCCGACTTCTCCCCTTGCTGCCATTCCACAATCCCACCATAAATAGAACGACAGGCAGAACCCGAACCTTGTCTGGTCAATCGGGATAATTCCATGTCGTTCATACTCAAATCAAGTGCCCTCACGGATGCAGCTGCAAGTGCAGCAAAACCGGACGCGGATGAGGCAAATCCTGCAGCGGTCGGGACCGTGTTGATGGACCGAACAACGGCGTGATCCTTTTTACCGCTTAATTGTCTGATTAACTGGAGAAAATCACTCACCCGCCGATAACTGGTTCCATGTATTTCCTTTTCATTTAAATAAAATATATCCTTTTCCAAACCGGTCTGAAAATCAACTGTAGTCGTCGTATAGAGTGCATCCAATGTCAGTGATAGACTATTATTCATGGGGAGTTTCAGTGCTTCATTCCGCTTTCCCCAGTATTTAATTAAAGCTATATTTGTATGTGCCTTCGCTGTTGCTTGCATGATTGTTCTCCTTTACCAGTCAACCATTCAATCAAGTATATCATTTGCCTTTTGTAACTTGAATGGCCACACTGCATGAGCCCCAAATTTCAATAATTTTTCAGCAAGATATCTTGAGTGCACCTCATCACGTGCCAATGCAATGATACATCCTCCATTGCCACCACCAGTCAATTTGGCACCAAGAGCACCTTCTTGACGAGCCAAATATATTAGTCGATTCAATCCAGCATCACTGACGCCCAGGGCTTCCAATTCCTTTTGTGCTTCATTCAATAATTTACCCAACAATTGTTTACCGGTTTTTTCGAGAGCCGATTTAGCCTGAAGTGTCAATTCACCGATACGTTCTATTTTGGATTGTATTTTCTTTGGTGCAGAAATCAACAATTTTGCAAC
>Ga0079226_10004625_pt1 | contig 10500 bp, 20 predicted proteins | sample Poulit2014_FD_76345 | JGI IMG/M metagenome (GOLD analysis project Ga0079226, IMG submission 76345) | Agricultural soil microbial communities from Georgia to study Nitrogen management - Poultry litter 2014 | ecosystem: Environmental > Terrestrial > Soil > Agricultural land | place: USA: Georgia...
ACTGTGCAACTGCCGTCCCATTTTGGGTATATTTCAAATCTGGATTCTTCACGAGTCTTCCGACCAATACTGTGCTGTTAATCATTTCAAATCCTCCTCTTTTACAAAAACTCCGTTTTTCGTAACACCTTTGCGATCTTTGATCACTTGATAAGCGCTATCCAGGCAATTTTCAAACTTCAATCCACATTGCATGGCTAGAATAATCAGTGTGACTGTCGTATCTCCGATAGCATCGATCAAATCTTCTTGCTTATTTCGTGATAAAGCAGCTGCAATCTCCCCGATTTCCTCAACACTCTTACAAAGCTGTTTGCATGGATCAGCTTTATCTAAATTTTTATCTTTTCCCCATTCACGTACATTTTCAATTGTTTGTTCCATCATCGTTTGTCTTCCACCTTTACTATTTTTTGTAGTTCAATACAGTTATTTCAATTCATTCACTTTCTGATCACTGTAAGTTGCCAACCGTTGCATTTCTTGCTCATACTGTGCAATTTTTTGATCTTTGGTTTGCGATTCTTGTTTCAACTGGTCGATCTGTTGTTTTAGCTGGTCGGCTTCCTGCTGCTTTTTATCCAATTCAGCTTGTTTGGCGTCTAGTTCCTTTTGCTTGGCGTCTAAAGCTGCTTGTTTCTCCTGATCTTTTTGCGCAAGTTGGTCTTTTAACTGGTCAATCTGTCCTTGCAACTGATCTTGTTTTCCTTTGTTTTGATCGAGTTCTTTTTGCAGCTGGTCAGCTTTTTGCTTGTGCCCTTTAGCAATTTGTGCCAGCTTATCGATATTGCTTTGCACGATTGTGGCATTGTCGAAAAAGCCTAAACCTGCAGCAAAGCCGATTGCTCCACCGCTTAATACCATTGCTACGATCGCGACTGTTAAAATAATTTTCTTTGATTTTTTCATGTTGTTTTCTCCTTTTTACTTGTTTGCTGTTTTTACTGCCTAAAATCGTTTCTAAGACGTTTTAACTTGTTTATGTCTAATTATGTGCAAATTGTTTTAAAACGTCGTGAGCGTTCTTATTTTAGCTCCTAGGCTAAGTTTTCCAGCTTTTCAATTGTCAAATCGATTCTTGGCTGATAACTGTATAACTTTTGGCTGCTCAAAATGGCGATTTGTCCGTCGTCTTTATACAAGATTCCGTTACTGGCGTCTAAAATAGCTTTGACGTAGTTATCCAGATCGCTTTTTTTGTCCACAAAGATTTTCTCTAGCTGATTATTGGTCAGCGGATGTTTTTGCTTCGCTTTGCTGACTCTTTGCGGTGGATAGATATAAAAGACCAAGCCAATATAAATGGCTCCTTGCTCGATCCGATCCGTCTTTCTAGCAAACAGATCATAGCGTACACTGTCTTTCCACTGTTTCATTTCGCGGACTTCATACGCATGGCCGTTTCTTGTAAATCGTGGACGGCTTTGCGGTTTTGGCTCAATGTTGATGATGTAGTTCATTCGCCTTGCTCCTTGTTTAAGTTAAATAACTCATGACTATATTCGCCTACTTTGCGATTCAACCGTTTGATCTCTGCATAAAGAAAAGTTTTGCGTCGCTCTTTTACTTTTCCCGGGTTAAAAGTTGGCCCGTAATATGGCGCGTGCATAAAATCATCTTCGTTGATTGGTTTTATTAATTCTGAAATATCGACACCTTCTAAGTCTTCGCGATCATACTTTGTACCGGATAAGCCTTCAACCGTGGCATTTTCTTCTTCACCTTCTGCTTCATCCGCTCCATTAGCTAATCGCTGCACGTCTTCTTCGCTCATGAATTCAACGGTTAATGTATGGCTGCGTACAATCAAAGCTGTTTTTTCTTTATAGATATTCCACTGTTCTCCGTAAGGGTCACACAAGCTGAAATTTAAGCCGATATAATTACTCCGTCGAAAGCCTGTCAATTCTCCGATAAAGTCTTCTCTATTCGTGCAATACATAATTTTTGCCATTTAAACCGCTCCTTTAAATAAATGTTCCTTGTTCTTTTTCTGCCGGTGCAATATATAAAATGATCCACCATTTTACTTGCTCTGCTTCATCATGCAGCCCGTTTTTTTCAAAAATTGCTGCTTGTTGTTCTAACAGTCGGACTAACCATGACCGCTGATAACCATTTTCTTTTAAAATCGCTAAATAAGTTTTACCGTCCATATGGCGTAAACTCCATAAATGCCGGGTTCATATAAAACTCAAGCCTTCCGCAACGGCCGGATCGATTTTTTGCTATGTCTAAATAGGCTAAATTTTCTTCCTCGTTGTCTTTAGATACAAACATCACGATATTGGAATCCTGTTCTAAACTTCCAGAAGCCTTCAAATCTTGCAATCCAGGCGTTTTATCCTGCCGGTATTCAAGCCCACGATTGAGCTGTGCCAAAATAAAAATAGGAATCTTTAGTTCAGCCGCCAACAGTTTCAGTTCCCTTGTGATCAAGTTAATAGCGATTCTTTCTGCACTATCTCCGCCTGCCTTTACTCCTTCAACAGCAACCAAACCTACATAATCGATAAACACGATATATTTTCCGGCGATTGCTCGCTCTTTGATTTTTCGTTTAATCATGCCTAATGTGCTGTATTCTTCACCAAACAGACCAATATCATAGTTATTCATCAAATCCTTGTAACTGTTAAACACACGGCTTTTTTCTTTGCTATTCAAATTTGTGTAATCGACTAATTTCAAAGAATTAATATTGTCTTTTTTTGAAATGATACGGTTCACAATTTCAAATTTGCTCATTTCCAAGCTGAAAAAATCTGCTCGTACATTTTTATTGCGTTCTAAAATATCCATCATGAAGTTAAGTGATACCAATGTTTTACCAACTCCAGATCGTGCGCCAACCGTAATCAGTTGACCTGGGCGATAACCGCCACCGATCATTTTATTGATATTTTCGTAGGTTCTTAAAGATGTGCTCTTTTCGCTAAACAACTCCTTCTCAAATTCATCAATCGAGCTTGAAAGCAAGCCGTCATCAGTTCGTGTACTGATATTTTGGATTTCATCTGTCAATTCAGAAATAATATTTAAATATTTTTTTCGCCCATCCAGTTGGTATTTCGCCATATAAGTGTTCAGCTGCTTTTGAACAAAGTTTTTGTGAAGATAAGGGACCATCGCACTAAAAGAAAACTTTTCAGATCCGTGTGCACTTTTTAATGTTTCCAGTTCTTCTAGACCTACACGATTTCCGTTTTCAATCGTTTGTTCTGAAACGTCTGTCATGTTTTTAATTTCACCGTTCAGATCAACGACTGCTTGTACAATGATTTTCATAGCGTCAGAAGTGAACCATTCACTTTTCACTTCCAAAAATTGAACTTGTCTAGGATCGTTCAGCAAATTGGAAACGATCATTTGTTCATTCATTCCATCACCTCGTATATCTTTAGCTCTTGTGTCTCTAATTGGATTTCCGTTCCTTTGGAAGTTTTTAATATCAACCGATTGTCAAAAACTTCATCAACAAAAATCCCTTGATGTTTTATCCATTGATCTTTTCCATCCGTTTCGATCACACAGTCTTCTCCGTAGCTATTTACCCATTCATATCGTTTAGCTGCCATAGATTTCTTCCCAGTTAATATCGTTATAATCATCAAGATGTTTCGCACGGTTCTTTTTACCGGATAGAGGTTGATATTCGTTTAAATAATCATCAAATTTATTTCCGAATAACGTAGCGGGTCTCAGATACTTTTCCATTTTTGGATCGTTTAACCATTGCTTAGTTTTTGTATCAATCACCTTGATAAAATCATCATAAGTTTGCCCTTCGTTAAAACGTGATTTAATTAGAGATTTCCATTTTTCAGTATTTTTAAAATGCTTATTTGTTTTTAAATTCAAATAATCAATAATTTTTTTATAAGGAATTCTTTGTTCTCTATTCTTTTCTTCTTCTCTTTCTTTATCTTTATCTTTATCTACTTCTATATCTGTTGCGTGACATTGCTGTGACGTCACGTGACTGTCACGTGACATATCATCATTAGTTATCAATAGCTGTTTTTCTCGTTCTCTTTGTTTTTGTTTTCTCAGCCTGTTCTGTTCCCTAATTTTCTCCATCCCTTCAATAGATTGGTATTCTTCCCAATTTTTGATAAAGAGAATATCGTCATACCGCGTAATCATTGAGTATTTTTCTAAAGTCAGTAGCGCAAAATTAACAAACTCAATCGTAAAATCAAAATCAGCAGCTAAATCTTCTTTGCTGTATGGCATGGTGTCAGTCAGAAACAAGCCACCGCTTTTATTACTTTCACCTGCTCTAGCTAGTAAAAAGACCCAAAACAGAATAACTTTGTCACCGTCTGGCAATTTTCTGATACGCTTGATTTTTTTGTTGTCGGGTAAGCCCGTGCTGAGCTTAATCCAACTAATTTCAGCCATTTGCTACACCTCCTTTATTGCTTTTTTAAAGATTTCCTCATTCGCATATTCTTCATCGAATCGCATTAACTGAGCATTTGATGTGATCCCAATTTTTATCAACGTGTCACGATCTAAATAAACTGGTTTAACTCGATACTTGCTTAAAAATTCTGGCTGGCCTGAATTGTGTGCGATATTATGGTGTTTCCAGCATAAGCTTGCGAAAGGAAACTGCCGCTGATCCACTTTGTTCCGGTTACGATTGCCAACGGCTGATACGTGGTGGATTTGTGCATGAGGTCGACCACAAACACAGCACGATCGGTATTTACAGCAGTAATAGAAAAAGTCGTCTTTCTCTAGCAGGTACGCATAGCGCTTTTTCAGTGGAACACCCTCGCGTATTACAAATTGAATCAGCAACGTTATCCAGACATTGCCTTCATTTTTACTGGCTATTGAGTGACGAAATGGCTCGTCTTGGTCATATTCATATTCATACTTCAACATGTCTTCAACGTGTTTTGGAGCGTCTGCATACCAGTCAGATATATCTCGTATCAGAACGTGAGACAGCGCATTTTGCTTAGCTGACAAAGGCTCATTATCCAATGGTTTGACAAGCGCCAAATTTTCTTTTCCTCGCGCTAGTGTTTTCAGATACTCTGCATTAATTTCTTCTTCAAATTCAATTACAAGAAATTTTCCTTCGTGTTTAACAATTTTGCCTAGTTGGTACACGCTTAATCACTTCCAACAATCTCATATTCATAACCTTGTAAAATCAGATAATCTTCTAATTGATCGAGTATTGCTTGATCGCCAAACACTTTGAAATATTTGAACGGTACTTCTTTTACTGGTTCAGGATCAGGTTTCGTTTCGATGATTTCGCCTGTTTCGGTATCGACTGCCTTGATAGATGGATTGTTTTTAGCGGCAGCATTTGCCTGCTCAATCGCCTCTTGTGCCGCTTTCTGTTGTTCTTCTCGCTGTTTACGTTCTTCACGTTGTACAATTGCTTGATCCATACGGTCTGTTACGATGGATAAGTCCTGCTCGTTTGCTAGGTACGTCCAACTTTCCGGATCCAGTCCAACCGCTTTGGCGTATTTTGCAATCGCCTTTTTATTCGATTCAATCCGTTTCTTTTCATCGCCGATCAATTTCATCTTGGCAGCAATGTTTTCTACCGTTTTCTTGGTAGGTTCACCTTTAGCAGTAAATGACACTTTGTTCAGCCAGATCTTTTCGATGTGGATTTCATCCGGTGTTACACCGTAATTTCCAGACATTTCTCTGATTAGTAATTTCAGCTTTTCTAAACGTATTTCCCGCTGTTTTTCGTCATATTCATTTATACTGTCTGAGATTGTTTGTGAGACATCTTTCACTTGGCTAGTGTAATTATTCAGTTTGTCTTCAAAAACGGTCAGAGGAGCATTATATTGACGTTTAACAGCCTTTCGCTGCGTTTCTAAAACTGAAACAACTTTATTTAGGTCAGTTCTTGCTTTTTTTGCTTCACTGACGTTTTCATCTGTGAAGACCAGAGAGCCATAATATTTCGTGACCTCAGCCACAAGTTTCTTTAGTTCGTCTTCGTTTTTGATCGTGATCTCACTAGGTTTAAAATCCACATCAAACTGTGGGTTCGTTAGGTTTGGTAGATTGTTCATTTTTTCTCTCCTGCTTTCTTTGCATATCCCTTATGCCATTTGTTTAAAACATTCATTGCTCCAGTGAAATTGCTAGCCATCATTTGCGATACGTCCGAAATATTCAACATTTTGTTCAGTTCTTTTAACACGTCATCCGGATTGTTTTCCGCTAGTTCAGAAATTTTTCTAGCTTCATCTTTTAACTGAGCGAGTTGCTTGCCATCGATCAGTTGTGGTGGCTGTGATTGTTGCCTGCGTGTTTCTTGTTTTTGTTGGAAAGAGTCCGGATCGTCTTTATCTGTAGCAATATTGAAGAATTTCAACATGAAGTATTTTTCGCCATAAGTTAAGGCTTTACCTACTCCTTTTTCGCCTTCAATATCAACCCCTTGCGAGTACCACGAACAATCTAAAAAATCGTTTGGGTCATCGATGTTTTGCCAACGCATGTTCGTGTCAACTTCGGTAAAGTAGGTGGTTCGTTCTTTATCGCCATATTTTTGGTTGTGTACAGTTTTGGTTGTCAAAGTCACGTTATGCCCTTTTATTGACGGTATAAGCAGTAATCCATTGTCATTGATTGTTTGATGCAAAGTTCCTAAGACATCACTTGAACCAACATAATCATATTGATTTGATCTATTCTCTTTTTTTAGGTATGAAACAGTTTTTCTCACTTCCGCTAAACGCTGATAAACATTCATTCTTCCTTTTTCAGTCAATTCATCAAATCCTTTCCTAAAACTGGTTCTAACGCCCAAAGCAAATCAGGATCTTTTTCATCAAAAACAAAATCATTGATGTCCTCTGCTAAGACTAAATAGACGTTGCAATACTTTTCTAAATCTTGTGTATCAAAAACGATAATGTTCGGGTTTTTCTTTACAAACACTCGATAGAGTTCATCGTCTTCATAAATGATTCTTGGTTTAAAATCTGTTTTCAAAGCATTTTCAGTGATATTTGAAACTTTCTTTTCACGTTCTCCCCAATTGGGATTGGTTTTATAATTATCGATTGCTTGCGCTTCTTTATCTGTCAACATGTTCAATCCTCCCTAATGTATTTCACACCGCCAACTTCAATGGAATTTTTGACATTTTTTATTTCTTCTGGGAAATATTTTTTTATATCATTTGTATCTAGTAATGACGAAAAAGAGATATTTTCAATTTTTGCTACAGCGTCAAACGGATAATCACTGTCATGGAAGTCTTTGAGACAAATCTCTTTTTTATCAAATAATTTTAGTAAATCTTCAATTCGCATACGTATTTCAATCTCTTCGTTATCTGTTTTTGTATGGAGAGAATAGGCTCCTAAACTTTCAAAGTATCTCCATAATTTGGTTAGTTTCCTTGATTTTTGTTCAATCATGATATATCCTTTCTTTATAGATATTTTTGTTAGTGGCTGATTTCATTTGTGGTGGAATCAGTCTTTTTTTGCCGCTTTTTCATCCGCTCAATAGTTTGGTCTGTCATAATTCGTATTAAATGGCTGTTATACCATTCGTCCGCTTGCTCCTTACCTTCTTTCAACGCTTCTGCTCTGTTCACGGCTAAACCTCCTTTGATATTCTCTTTCGTCCCAATCAAGAAGTAATAACGTGAGTAAAGGACACATAATCGGTGCTTTTATTTTTAAAGGAAGTATGCTGAACAACAATACAAAAAGCACAATTTTGATTAGACTACGACCTTTTTTTGGAATCATCTGAATTTGTTCTCCTCTCTCTTTTTTAGGAATTGTTCAAACTTATCAATATCAATCAGGACCACTTTGTATGTCGGACTTAAATAACCATCCGACTCGTTTTTAAACTCTTTTAACAATGTTTGAAAATAAGGTTTCCTATCTTCTAATCCAAAGAATTTTCTAGCATCGCTTTTTTCCATCCATTTTTGTTTAAGGGACTCCGTTTTAAGAATTTCCATTTTCATCACCTTGTATTATTTGCTAATATCATCATCGAGCTTGTTTTTAGCGGCAGGAGACCAATCCGCCAGTTCAATTCCTAAGAGATCAGCTAAAACTTCCACATCTTGAAAAACTAAAGTTTGCAAATCGTCTAAAGAAACTGTTTCTCCCGTTTCTGCGTCTTGAATATCAGTTGCAGTTGATAGGTTATATAAACTTTGTAAAGTGCTTTTAACCGTAAGCTTAGGTTCGTTAAAAACTTCCCTTTGAATATCTTCAATTCGACTTTGAGCTTCTCCTAACTTTCGGTTGCTATCTTCTGTTTGAGTTTCAATCTCAGCTAGTCCTTCATTAGTTAATTTGGCAATCCAGTATTTATTTTCTTCTAATTGTTTTTTATCCAATTGATTCACTCCTTTTTAGTCCAGCACTAGTTGACGGTTTAAGTAAATAATGTCTATCTTCAAATCATTGCTAGGGATCCAATGATCAATAAAATTCATTGCAGCTTGATAATCTTTTCTGGGCAACTCGGATCGGCGCGGAATTCCAAACTTATCTTTAATTTCTTTGTTTATTTCTGAGTATGCCCTGCTTCTCAAACTTCTATCTTCGTAAGCTTTTGATTTTTTTCCATCAAGCAAAGCAACCACAGTTTGATTAACACCCTTAGTTAAATTTTGTTCTTGGACACCATTCACCCGCATAGTATCTTCCAATTCTGTTAATCTAAACTCGTGATTTTCTGCAACTTCCGTTAAGTCGACAACGGATTGTGCCAGTTCTCTTACAGAACCGATTTTCTGCACTTGTTTTTCATGCGCTGCACTTTTTCCTACAATCGTGTTTTTATCATCCATTGATAATTTCTCCCTCCAAAATTTCATTCTGTGTTGCATTTTTCAGATCGTGTAAAAAACGTTCTAAATTATTAATCAGAGAATTCAATTCTCTTTTGGCCAAACCATCGTTGTCTATCACTTCTGACAAATCTGAGTACATTAAGCCGCTTGCCGTTAGCAAAAACTCGTTTGACTTTTTAATCACATCAGACATTTTTTTATAATTTGAAATAAGCTTTTGAGTGCTAGTTAATTTCCCTTTGGCCTGGTTAATAGCCTTGGTTAATTCCTCATATTTATCCGATTTTTCATTTACATCTTTTCGTTCTTCCAGCAGCGAGGTATATTCCTGTTCGATAAAACTGTTACGCTCTTTCAGTGATTCGATTTCTTTTGTAAATTTCTCTGATTGCTTTTTGAGTTGTTCGTAATCGTCTGGGATCTTTTCGACTACCACCTCTTTTTCAACTGTTTCCGGCTCACGTTCATTCAAACTATCGATCATTTCAGCTTGCATGGTGATTTGTTGGTCTTTTTTGTTAATCAGCTCGTCTTTTTCTTTAATTTTTCGTTGATAATCAACGATTTCTCTTGTTGTTGCTTTTTCTACTGTTTTGTTTCCTTCGCTAGTTGGTATTCCTTTTTTTAAAACTTCATTGCGCTGTTTTTTCGGAAATTGTGCCAACTGATGAGCTTTGTGCTTGCCAAATGACCGAAGCGCTTCGGTATAATTTTCTTCCCAAACGCTAGCATCCTGAATACGTAAGTTCATCGTGTCGCTGTTATATCCAAAGTGCGCTTCCGTATATTCTGCAAAAGTGTTAGAACCCAATTCAATGAACAAGCGGCCATCGCGTATCTTTTTTAGTTCCATCAAAAATTTGTATCCAAATTTTTCAGAAGCTCGATAGTAACTAACTGCTTTTTCGTGTGCTTCTGTTGCTAGCATTTCTTTCGATAGATCGTTCAATTCGCCTGCTCCTTTCTAAAATAATTATTTTTAAACTTCTTGTTTACTATTGTTACCAATTTGGTGCTTGCGAGGTAAAAAAATTTGATCCATTGGTTGACCAAAAAGCTCAGACAATTTAAACATTTCATCGGCATTAAAAGGAATACGTCCTTTTTCTTTTTCCCGATAAGAAACAGAAGTAATACCCAAATAGTCAGCAACTTCTTTTTGAGTCCATCGTTTTTCGTTTTTACGTAAATTCCATAATTTGATTTGCATTTAATCACTCCCTTTCTTGTTACCTTATTGGTTACAAATAAATCTTAGCACCATTTTGGTAACATTGCAAGAATAATTTTTAAAAAAGAATGATTATTTATCATTGATTAAATTTCTTTCTATAATATGCAAAAAAATAGTTCCATTTTGGTAACATTTGTGTTATACTCTTTTTGTTAGGAGATGAAGTAATATGGAACTTTCAAAGTTTGTAGGGAATAAAATTAAATATTATAGAGAGTTACGAGGGATGACTCAAACCGAAATTGCGCAAAAACTTTCTACTACCCGTCAAACCATAAGCAGATATGAGAACGGGGAAAGGAAAGCCAACCAAGATATACTTTTTGATTTGTCTGACATTTTAGGTGTTTCGATCAATGATTTCTTTCCTGAAACAAAAGAAAAAATGGATATATTTACAATATATGATCGTTTGAACGAGGAAAGAAAAACAAAG
>Ga0079226_10004626_pt1 | contig 10499 bp, 7 predicted proteins | sample Poulit2014_FD_76345 | JGI IMG/M metagenome (GOLD analysis project Ga0079226, IMG submission 76345) | Agricultural soil microbial communities from Georgia to study Nitrogen management - Poultry litter 2014 | ecosystem: Environmental > Terrestrial > Soil > Agricultural land | place: USA: Georgia...
ATTCAATATCATTTGTTGCCAGCACCCCACAAACATGACGCCCAGCGCCCCCAGCATGACCAGCCGACCCAGCAGGCCGATGAGGCGCTTGCCATGGCCGGACAAGCGTCGCAACACCATGTCGACCGAAAGATGGCCGCGCTTTGACATGGCGGCCACGGCGCCCATGAAGGACACCCAGACAAAAAGCAGTCGGGAGACGTCTTCGGTACCGCTGAGGCCGGAATTGAATCCATAACGAAGGATGACATTCAGGAAAACAAAGATGGCCATGATTGCCATCATGGCCGCCATCAGGATGTCAAGGACACGCTCAAGCGTCTTGCGCAGATTTCTACACATGAAAATACCTTTTGTTCATATTAATGCTTTGTACCGGTTTCTGATTCTTGTTATGGCGTGTGAAAGATATGCATATCAGGAAACGTGATATGACATTGACACGGATCAGGCGTCATGATCATGCGCGCGCAGGATGGAGCGTGCGCCATGCGTGGCTATCATCAGTGTGGGTGTATTGGTATTGCCGGATGTGATTGTCGGCATGATGGACGCATCGATGACGCGCAGCCCTTCCAGGCCATGGACTTTCAATGCCGGGTCGACCACGGCATCGCGGGCATGGGTGCCCATCTTGCAGGTACCGACCGGATGAAAGATGGTGGTACCGATATCGCCTGCGGCCTGCTCCAGTGCCTCCTGGGTGGTGATGTCGGCGCCGGGCAGATATTCTTGCGGCGCGTACTTTGCCAGTGCCGGCTGCGACACAATACGGCGCGTGAGCCGAATGGCATCAGCGGCGACTGTCCGGTCTTCTTCGGCCTGCAAGTAATTGCAGGTAATGGCGGGGGGCGCTTCGGGATCGGGAGACACCAGACGTACATGACCCCGACTGGCGGGTCGCAGGTTGCAGACGGAGGCAGTGAACGCCGGGAACCGGTGCAGCGGCTCGCCAAAGCGGTCAAGTGAAAGCGGCTGCACGTGATATTGCACATTGGCGCGGCTGTAATCGGGGCTGGATCGCGCAAATGCGCCCAATTGTGAAGGCGCCATGGACAACGGCCCTTTTCTTTGCAGTGCATATTGCATGCCCATGGCCAGCTTGCCCCAGGGTGTTGACACGATCTGATTCAGGCTGCGTGCCCCCTGGGCGCGGTAGATCAGCCGCAGCTGCAGGTGATCCTGAAGGTTTTCACCAACGCCGACCAGCTCGTGCACCAGGGGAATGCCATGTTCGGCAAGCAGTGCCTGCCGGCCAACGCCTGAACGCTGCAACAAATGAGGCGAGCCAATGGCGCCTGCGGCCAGAATCACTTCCTTGTGGGCGCTGACTTGCCGTTTCTGGCCCTGATGCACAAACGCCAGCCCTGTGGCGCGCCGATTTTCAAACAGGACCTTGTGCACCACGGCATCGGTGAGGATGGTGAGGTTGCGCCGATGCCTGACGGGATGCAGAAAAGCCTTGGCCGCCGTCCAGCGAACTCCGCGGCGCTGATTCACATCAAAGTAGGCGCAGCCTTCGTTATCGCCCTGATTGAAATCCGTGATTGAGGGTATGCCGGCCTGCGCGGCTGCCTCCCGGAATGCATCCAGGATTTCCCATGACAGACGCTGGCGCTCAACCCGCCAGGCGCCGCCCTGCCCATGCCAGTCAGAGGCGCCTCCATGATAGTCCTCGACTTCCTTGAACAGGGGCAGGACATCGTCCCAGGCCCAGCCGGCATTGCCCATGGCGGCCCACTGGTCGTAGTCGGCCGCCTGCCCACGCATGACAATCATGCCGTTGATGCTGGAGCTGCCACCCAGCAGGCGCCCCCGGGGGTAGCCCAGCGCACGGCCATTGAGACCTGCTTCGGCAACGGTCTGGTAACACCAGTCCGTGCGCGGGTTGCCAATGCAGAACAGATAACCCACCGGTATGTGCACCCAGTGCCAATTGTCCTTGCCGCCGGCTTCAAGCAACAGCACGCGATGGGCAGGGTTTTCGGAGAGTCGATTGGCCAGCAGGCAACCGGCTGTGCCCGCGCCGACAATGACAAAGTCAAACTCCGATTCTCTTGACATATGATTTCCCCATTTCGCAGCTGTCGGCATGGATATTGTTGGAGTGATCTTAACACCGCTTGTCTCTGCGACGGTATTTGACACAATGCGTAAATCCTGATCATTCAACGGCTGCGATAGAATGGTAGGCTCAACATAACAACACGGAGAGCACACCATGCCAGAAGCATTCAATTGGTACGTACGCGGCCTGCAACGTTACATCCAGTTCACGGGCCGAGCCGGACGCGCCGAGTTCTGGTACTACATTCTGATCTATATCCTGATCGTGATCGGGTTGCGCGTCATCGACACCGTACTCTTTGGCGTCACCACGGGCAACGGCGTGCTGACCTGGTTATTCTGGCTGTTCAGCATCATGCCAAACCTTGCCATTGGTGCGCGCCGGTTGCACGATACCGGAAGGTCTGGCTGGTGGCTGCTGTTGTCACTGATACCCATTGTGGGCCTGATCGTTCTGCTGATCTGGTTCATCAATCGCGGGCAACCCGACAGCAACGCGTATGGCCCGCCCCCGGCCACGACACCTGCAGGCTGACACGCTGCCCATGCTGACACGTCACAAGGCCCGGAACTGGGCAACTGCCGGGCTCGCATCCCTGGTTTGTCTGGGCGCACCCGCCAGCAGTCAGCAGCTGGATTACGTCAAGGCCGAATTTTCAGTCTACATCAATAACAAGAAGGCCCATGGCGACAACCACCTTAATATCAGCCATGAACAAAACCGCTACCGTATTGATTTTGATTTCGAGCACAGCCTGCTGTCAGTCAGGCAAGAAGCCAAGTTTGACATGCAGGACTGCGAGGTCAGGCCCGTTTCGTATCGGGACCTGACGCGTCCCGCCATCGGCCGGGAACGGCACTATAAGCTGGACTTTGATTACGATCGGGGCAAGGCAAGCTACAAAGGTCCCGACAAGCAAAAGGAATTTGATCTGGATTCGCGACTGTATGATCCGATCAGCCTGTTTTTTGAAGCGCGTTGCGAGCTCATGCAGGGAAACGACGCCTTTGCCTACCCCGTGATACGCAAGGGAAGCCAGAAAACACAGCATTTTGAAGTCACCGGCAAAAAAACCATAGAAACGGGCCAGGGAGATGTCGAAACGCTGGTTGTCGAACGCAGACGCCGCAACAACAAACGCAAGACCCTGTTCTACGTTGCGCCCGATCTGGACTACCTGCTGATCATGATAGAACACCGGGAAAGCCGCCTCATGACCATCACGGCACGGCTAGAGCACATGGATTATCGCCTCACTCCCCCTGACACCGATTGACGCAGGCAGACGGCACAAGCGAATAAAGAAAGGTCAAGATTGATTTTGTGTCTGCTATAAAGAGGGCGTTGCCCGCTATTGAAGAAACATCATGTCTTACCGCTATCTTTGTTTTGCCAGTTTGATTACCGCTGGTGTACTCGTGCTCTCCGGCTGCAGCTGGAGGTCTTCCGGAACCGATCACCCAGCCCACTCCGCCGCCACCGCACCCCGACCCAGCTCTGCATGTCAATGGAACCCGGCATCTTGCATGTATAAGGGTTCGTACGAGCCCGGGGAAGATGTGTATGCCGAACAGGAAGCTGCCAGGTTGAATCGCGCCCAGGCCGCCAGATTGAGCGGGCGGCTTTATTGATCAGCCATCGTTTGTCATGCCGGACGCCAGTCCGACTGTCCTGATTCGGTTTCTGCCTGCGTTCTTGGCCTGATACAAGGCAGCGTCCACACGCTCAAACAAGGCACGCACGCTGGCCCCCGATGTTCCCTTCTCTACCACAACGCCTATGCTGATGGTGACAACGCCTGTCTGACTGCCTGCGTGCGGAATGCTGAGGTCCATGACGGCCTGCTGAACCTGCTGGGCTTTTCTCATGGCGCTTTCCAGCGTGCAGCCCGGCATCACGATAATGAACTCTTCTCCCCCGTAACGGGCCACCAGGTCTGTACGTCGCTCGACTTGGCCGGCAATGGTGTTTGCAACCCGCTTCAGCGTGGTGTCGCCTTCGCTATGGCCATAATGATCGTTGTAGCTCTTGAAGTAATCGATATCGACCAGCAGCAGGCCCAGGGTTTGAGAGTCGCGACAGGCACGCGTCCACTGATTATGCAAGACCACATCGAACTGGCGGCGGTTGGCAATGCCTGTCAGCGGGTCAGTGAGGGAGAGGGTTGCAAGCTTTTCGTTGCTTTCGGCCAGCTCCTGCTGGGTACGCTCTGCCACGCGGCGCTCGAGATCAGCCGTGTAGTCGCCCAGGCGTCTGGCCATGGCATGCAGGGTATCCATGAGCGCACTCACCTCCCGAACGCGGGTCTTGGGTGGAGGAGCCGCCTGCAGATCGCCAGCATCCAGCTTGTGCGCCCAGGCATCCAGCCTGCCCAGGGGCTGGGTAAGCCAGTAAGCAACGTATAACGCAACCAGTGCAGCCAGAACAGAAAACAGCAGGGATAAATACGAGATTTCACGCAGTGCCTGATAATTGAAGGCGTTGATCCAGCTGCGTGGCAAAATGACGCCCAGCGTCAACGGCGGTCCGTCAGGCAATTGCAGAAGCTGCCAGTTGACCACGTGCTGTCTGGCCGCAACGGATAATAACCGGTTACCTGATGTCCCGCCTGCCTCCGCCATGGCCAGCCCGGCGGCCTCCAGTGCAGGATGATCGCTGTCCCACACCTGGCGCCGCACGGATTGCAGCGCATCACCAAAGGATTCTGCACTATCCCACGAAGAGGCGACCAGACTGCCATCCTGTTCCAGAATGAAGGCCATGCCGCCGGATTCTCGCATTTTGTCCTGCAGGAATGCACTGATCCGGATCAGAGAGATATCGGCTGAAAGGACCCCGACAAAGCGGCGCCTGTCATCAAACAACGGTGCGGATACGCCAATGCCACGACCACGGTACTGCCCCCGTTCGTCATTGCCATCATAGGGGTAGACGGAATACCACTGTAATCGCCCGCTGGTCTTTGCCTGCAGGTACCAGTGCCGCTCGCGGGGATCGAAATCGGCACTACCATTCTGCCACGCCTGACTAGGCTGATTGGCGTCGTCAACCCAATACAGGCGCATCTGTCGCTGATTCTCGATGGTGGCAGTCAGGACCCGAAGGCTGCGATCCTCGCCCGCAGGCGGTCGGCTGGCAGCAAAATACTCGCCTTCTGTCGAGCTCAGGGACAAGAAAGTCAAATGGGGCTGTACACGCAATTGCGAAAGGAAAACGCTGAGTACGGTAGACGGATCACTGACATCAAGTATGCCCTGCCGGAACAGTTCGGCATTGGATGCCGCCTGACGCGGAGCATCAAAAAAGACGGCAAGGTTTTCAGAGAGCTGGTCCGTTACCTCGGCGGCCTGCTGCTGCATGAGTTGCACCCCGGCACGTTGAATCTTGTAGTACGACACTCCTACAAATACGCCGATCAGAAGCAGCATGGGCAACAGCATGGCCATGGTTAGCGCCAGATACAAAGAAACGCCGCTGCCAGCCCGGGCCACTTCACGCCAGACGGACAGGCGGCGCGTCACCAGTGCAGTCGCCAGCAGCACAACTATTGTGCCAGTCAGACGAATTACATCGGCTCGACGATCCAGCTTCCCTTGCTCCAGGGCGGGAACTGCCCGCAATTCCCACGTCAGCTTGTCCGTGAGATTGACCACAACACCGGGATGGGCTTTGTTGAAACGCTTGCCGCTTCCCATGATGTACAGACTGGGCTGATCAGGCCGCACGGCACGGATCAGCAAGTCAAGATCGAGGTCTTGTGGTCGATAGCCGGCAAGTTCAAGCAGCGCTTCCATGTCCATGGAAGAATTGACCATGCCAAGAACCTGATTCTTGCTGTCATAAAATGGGGTTCGAACGACAATACCCTTCCGGTCAGTCTGTTGCAGCTTCACCGGCCCTTCAATGACAGTAGACCGTCCCTGTATGGTCTGACGCACTGCCGCAGCAAACTCGATGCGCCGTGTATAGTCCAGTCCGATGATGGATTCGTTGCCAATAGGCGGATGAGCGTAAACAATGGTCAGGTGCCGACTGAATGATGTACTGAATACGGCGGGATGGGGGTTGAAACCCGCAATCAGATCACTGGAATCCAGGACATCAAGGTACTCCGGATGGGTGCTGAGCTCCTGAGCCAGGAACTCGGTGTCGCGCACAACATCATGAAAAATGGCCTGCATGCGAGCCTGCAGCTGTTGCAACTGAATATTGGCAGCATCCCTCTGGGCCTGCTTTTGCATGTGCGTGTCCAACTGCTCTGTTGCCAGAATCAGTATCAGTCCAGCCAGCACCATCAAAAGAGGAATCCAGTGTGCCCGTTTCATTTTTGTATTTCCGGTTGTCACCCCTCGGTTAGAATCATACGCTTCCTGACGCTTCCCGGCGCGTTGTAACGATTATAGACACTCCATACAGTCTGAATCGCAAGTTTTACTGGTATTAACCATGAGTGAAATTTCCCCGACAGGAACCTGGTCGGAATTGTTGTGGGGCCGTAACGGCCTGCGTTCTCTGGCATTGGCAGGCGGTGTCGCCCTGCATGCCATCAATGTTTATATTGTGGCGACGGTTCTGCCGTCGGTCGTCCAGGACATTGGCGGCCTGCAATATTATGCGTGGAACATGACCCTGTTCGTGGTGGCCTCGATTGTTGGATCGGCCACCACACCCAAGGGAATTGATGCCTTGGGCCTGCGCCGGGCCTTTCTGGTTGCACTGGTTGTTTTCGGTCTTGGCACCGGTGTGTGCAGTGCCGCGCCAACCATGGGCTGGATGCTTGCCGGCAGAACGCTGCAAGGCCTGGGTGGCGGACTGATGCTGGGCCTCAGTTATGCATCCAGCCGCATCCTGTTTGAACAGCGCCTGTGGCCCAAGGCCATGGCTCTGTTATCCAGCATGTGGGGGGTAGCGACACTGGCCGGGCCTGCCATAGGCGGAATCTTCGCACAGATGCAAGCCTGGCGGTGGGCCTTTGGCAGCGTGATCATCGTGACCGCGAGCCTGGCCCTGCTGATTGTCACGCAGATATCGGCCACGGCAACAACGCGCAGCGAAACGGCCGTGAGAATTCCGGTCAGACAGTTGCTGCTGATGGTGGTGGCTGTCCTGGCCGTTTCCATGGCCAGCCTGTCGCACAACCTCATATGGAATCTGGCCGGCATTGTTCTCGGCATCACCGTATCGGTCGTCATTGCGCGCATCGACGATGTGGCCGCTAACCGCCTGCTACCCACCGGTGCCTACCGGCTGGGTGGGGATCTGGGCAGCATGTACGCCTGCATGGCGCTGCTGAGCGTAGCCATGACAGCCGAAATATTCATTCCCTATTTCTTGCAGGTGGTGCAGGGGTTTTCACCCCTGGCAGCTGGCTATTTCATGGTGCTGATGTCAGCGGGCTGGTCGACGGGTTCGATACCGAGTTCGGGACGCGGCCTGGTAGTGGCCAATCGCCTGATGCAGCTCGGCCCGGTGATCTCGTCAATTTCCCTGCTGGGGCTTTCCATGGCCTTGCCCTGGTATGCGCCTGACCAATTTTCTACCGTGGTGGCGCTGATCGGCGTGTGCCTGTTTGGCATTGGTCTGGGCATTGGCATTACCTGGCCACACCTGCTGACGCAACTCTTCCACAGCTCGCCAGCCGGCCAGGAAAACATGGCATCGTCAGCCATCATTACGGTGCAGCTGTATGCCCTGGCATTTGGTGCGGCGCTGGGCGGCATGGTGACCAACGCCGCCGGGTTCACGGAACCCGGAGGACTGATTGGCAGTCAGCGGGCCGCTCTGGCGTTGCTTGTTGCACTGGCCATGGCACCCGCGTGCGCCGCCTTTCTTATTCGACCTGTCATCCGGCAAAGACGCTGATGATCAGCCAGCCATCAGTCAGGCTGATAGATGCCAGTCAGCTGGTTCCGGAAAAACATGCTATGGTAGTTGCGCAATAACGAGACACGGGGTGCTCCCTCTGGAGCTGAGAAAACACCCGTCGAACCTGATCCAGTTCGTACTGGCGAAGGGATGTCAATAAACAGGCCAACGCCGTACTTTCTCTGCTTGACACCCTTGCACCAGTTTTAGAAGGGTAGTCATGTCATCTTCCAACTCAGTACACGCCATTCAGAAGCAAGTCGTTCTGGTCACCGGTGGCGCCCGCGGCCTGGGCGCTGCCATCACCCGGGCATTCCTGAACGAAAACGCCCGGGTGGTCATCAATTACCATCAAAGCGCCCAGGCTGCCAAAGCGTTGGCTGCCTTGCACCCGGATCGCGCCCTGCCCGTTCAGGCTGACGTCACGGATCTGCAATCGGTACGTGCCTTGGTTGAGCACGCACAAGAGCATTTTGGCCAGCCCATCACAACAGTCATCAACAACGCCCTGCCCCAGTTCTCTTTTGATGCCGATGGACGCGCCATGCCCGACACCCTCGAAGCCGCTGAACTGATGCGGCAGTTTGAAGGCGTGGTCGTGGGCGCGCTTCATACCGTGCAAGCCGCCCTGGCAGGCATGAAGCAACAGGGTTTCGGGCGCATCGTCAATATTGGCACCAACCTGTTTCAGCATCCTGTGGTGCCTTACCATGATTACACGGCCGCCAAGGCAGCGCTGCTGTCGTTTACTCGCACGCTGGCCAATGACTTGGGGCCTTGCGGCATTACGGTCAACATGGTGTCGGGCGGTCTGCTGCGTACCACCGATGCATCGGCGGCCACCCCACCTGCTGTCTTTGATCTCATTGCTGAAAACACGCCCCTGCGCAAGGTGACCACACCCGAAGAGTTTGCCGATACGGCCCTGTTCTTCGCCTCGCCCTGGTCTCGGGCCGTCACCGGACAGAATCTGCTGGTTGATGGCGGCCTGGTCAAGGGCTAGGGGGTCACATGTCCAGACAAACCATGCATCTGAATCTGTTTCCCTTGGGTTGCGGCCATCACCAGGCTGCCTGGCGGCATCCGGAATCATCGGTGGAACAGCTGGGTGATATCCGCTTCCATGAAAACCTTGCCCGGTTGGCTGAACGCGGCAAGATGGATGCCGTCTTTCTTGCAGATGGCAGTGCCGCGCAAGATGTCGCCGAGGGGCCGCGCTGGTTTCTGGAACCACTGACCTGTCTGGCCGCGATGGCTCGTGCCACCAGCCATATCGGGCTGATCTGTACCGTATCCAGCACATTCTTTACCCCGTTTCATGCGGCCCGCATGCTGGCTTCACTGGATCATATCTCGGGTGGGCGCATTGGCTGGAATGTGGTGACGTCCATGTTTGACGCCGAAGCCCGCAATCATGGGTATACATCCATGCCTGACCACGCGAGCCGCTATGCACGTGCCGCCGAGTTCGTGGACGTAGTGCTGGCGCTTTGGGACAGTTGGGACCAGGATGCCTTGCTGCTGGACCGTAACGGCCAGTATGCTGATCCTGACAAGGTCAGGGCCATTCATCACCACGGCAGTCACTTTCTGGTGGATGGTCCGCTGACCGTACCCCGCCCCCCACAGGGGCATCCGGTGCTGTTCCAGGCGGGTGCATCCGAACATGGCCGAGACCTTGCCGCCCGCCGTGCCGAGGCGATTTATGCCGTTGCCAACGATCTGGAGGCGGCACAAGCGTATTATCGGGATATCAGGCAACGCGTCCGACAAGCTGGGCGTACCGATCCGGTTCCCATCTTGCCGGGTCTGGTCGTTTATGTGGCATCCACCACCGCCGAGGCACGACAAAAGCAGCAAGTGCTTGATGAGCGCTTGCCAACCACAGCAGCCTTGCGGCAAATGGAACGTTATGTCTTTCAGGATTGCAGCCAGTGGGAGCTTGACGCGCCTGTACCGCCCCTGCCGCCGCTGGAATCATTTACTGGCCCAAAAGGCCGATATGCAACCATATTGCAGATTATTGAAGCTGAAAAACCCACACTCAGGCAGTTGCTGGGCCGTTTGGCGGCCGGGGGTGGGCACTGTACCATTGTGGGCACGCCTGATCAGGTTGCCGACCACATGGAGCGCTGGTTTGTCGAATACGGGGCGGACGGCTTCAATTTGATGCCGCCATCTCTGCCAGACAGCGTGGAAGACTTTGTCGAGCATGTGATACCCGTATTGCAGCAACGTGGACTGTTCAGGCGTGAATACACCAGCCACACCCTGCGCGGACACCTTGGACTGGCTTTTCCGTGAACCCGCCCTAGGCGCGTGTCTGGCGCGGCCGGCATAACAGCCAGCAACCACTGAAGGTATACACAATAATGGTCGATACCACGAAGCCTGCACCGTACACCAGTGCAATAAGAAACCAGTCGGCCGGACCACCCACCCTGAGATAGCCGGACGACGACACCTGAACCATCAATATCAGTGCAAGGATGCCGCCCAACAGGCCCACTACCTGCGACCAGATCAACCGCCTGGCATGCAGGCCGCGATCCTTGAGGAGCAGCAC
>Ga0079226_10004627_pt1 | contig 10498 bp, 10 predicted proteins | sample Poulit2014_FD_76345 | JGI IMG/M metagenome (GOLD analysis project Ga0079226, IMG submission 76345) | Agricultural soil microbial communities from Georgia to study Nitrogen management - Poultry litter 2014 | ecosystem: Environmental > Terrestrial > Soil > Agricultural land | place: USA: Georgia...
TCATTTCATCGCATATGACGAGCCCGTCTTCCGGAACATAATCTAATAAACTAGCAGGATTTTCATAGTAAAATTCGCTATGCTTATACATATCTTGAAAATCTTCCGCGTCTTTTAATCGATTTATTTCTTCTCCTACCGTCTGAAGCAGCGTATCCTTTTCGTTAGAAGCTTTCATTTTCTTCAGCGCTGAAGCTAACGCTTTTTCAATCCGTTCAGCCCCCGCCAACTTATCTTCCTTCGTCAAAAGCAATTCTTTTGCCGGACCGATGATAATTTCATTCATGCGCTCCAACGACCGCTGTGTGTCCGCATCAAAATAACGGATAGAGTCTATTTCATCATCAAATAGTTCAATGCGAATCGGATGCTGTTCTGTAACAGGATATATATCAATGATGCCGCCCCTGATGCTAAATTCAGAAGGCGCTGTAACCATATCCACCCTTTCATAACCCATATCATAAAGGACCGCGCTATGCTCATCGATAGGAAGAGTATCTCCTTCCTTATATTCCAGTCGGTACTTCTCCCAATAGCTTATTGGAGGCAAGATGCGTTTCAATGCCGCAATTGGCGCAATCAAAATGCCTTCTTCATCATGAAGCCATTTCGTCAAGGACTTGATCCTTTCGGCACGCATCTCAGGGCTCGCTACTGCCATCTCCGAGGCTATCAGTTCATTGACAGGATATAAATATATTGAAGGGTTTTCAGAAAATTCAATGAAATCATCGTATAATTGCTGTGCATGAATGAGTTGATGGGTAATAATCAATGTTTTTTTCCTTTGTGCCTGATGGACCGAAGCAACGAACAAACTTCTGGCAGTGCCTGTCAATCCCGCAACAAGTTGTTCTTTCAATCCGGAGGATACCCCATCTATTATTGACTTTATATCTTCCTTCTCACTTAAAAAACGATACATGCCTTTCATGTGCGAAACCCCCATACTATATCCTATTCCCGCTTTTTAAATCTAGCATTCATTTGTTGTCTTAAGTTTACTGGCATATAAGCGCAAAAACGCCTTGGTATAAAAACCAAAGCTTTTTACATGCGCTAATTTTTACTGGATAAAATAATCTAATTCATAATAATCAGGATGTTGTCCGAGCGAATCTTCGCAGTTCTCGCAAATGGCTTTGATAAGAACATCCCCATCGTCTTTATATTGTATCATACGTTGCTTATCTTTAGTGGTCAGCTTGTCCCACCCTAACATCGATGTCGAAACAATTTGCTGTTCGATTTTTCCGATAGTGTGTCCGCAATGCCTGCATTTATAAATAATCGACATACGTTGTCTACCTCCCGATTCAATAAACGATCATGTACATTCTAAAGTTTATCCGTATCGGGGCATTTTATTCATGCGGGCAATGCAGCTTTTCAACTGTTGAATTCATTCATCGTTTTGTCAAAAGATTCCTGCATCCACATTTCACAGGCGTCAGCAGTTCTTTGGATGGCAGACTCGATATTTTCTATTTCACGTTTGGAAAAAGGTTGCAAAACATAATTGACGACCGAAGTGGCATCCTCTGGCCTGCCGATTCCGAGACGCACCCTCTTGAATTCACGAGTCCCCAAATGGTCGATAAGCGAGCGGATGCCATTGTGGCCGCCGTGGCCGCCTTTTCCTCTTAATCGTATCTTTCCGGGCGGAAGATCCAAATCATCGTATATGACGAGTGTTTGTTCCGGATCGACCTTGTAGAAATCCAATAAAGGCCTCACGCCTTCGCCTGAGAGGTTCATAAATGTCTGCGGCTTCACAAAAAGCGTTTTTTCCTGCTCGATAAATCCTAAATGATAGACACAATCAAACTTTGATTTATCAAAATCGAATCCATGCCTTTTAGCCAATTCATCCATCGCCATGAACCCGATGTTATGCCGAGTCTTCTCATATTTTTTACCTGGATTGCCTAAACCGATGATACATTTCATTTGCAATTCCTCATTCATCAATATAATAAGATAAGCCCTCCCTATAAGAAGAACTATTCTTTACTTACAAGGAGGGTTCTGTCCATTAACTATGGAGTGAAAGAAGAGATTTTCAAGCAGGAAAATTAATTTTCCTCTGCCTCTTCTTCATCTTCAGCGCCCACAAGTTCAGGCTCTGCACTATAATCGACTTCTTCTGTTTCTTCTTCTTCCGATTCAGGTGCAAGCACAACAGCTACGGTTGTTTCTGGTTCATCGATAAATTCATATTTATCGGATACCGGCAAATCTTGAACCGCAATGCTGTCTCCGATTTTCAGTTCTGAAACGTCCACCGTTATTTCTTCTGGAATATCTCTCGGCTTGGCACGAACTTGCAATTCGTATAGCGGCTGCTGGAGAATTCCTCCTTCTCTTGCACCTTCCGCTTCTCCTTCTAGGCGCAATGGCACTTCTACATCCATCTCTTCTGTCATGTCTACGACATAGAAATCTACATGGATGACATCGCCTTTAACCGGGTCTGTTTGATACTCATGCAACATGACATCGACCGCATCCCCGCTATCGATATCCAATGAAATAATAGCGTTTCTTCCCTCATCGCGGACCGTTTTCAATAATTCGACATTATCGACACTGACCGTTTTCGTTTCTTTTTCTTTCCCATATACTACTGCAGGAATAAACCCTTCCCGTCTTAATTGTTTCGTAGTTGCTCTTGAAAAATCATCTCGTTTTTTTGCTTTCAAACTTATACCCATTCCATTTTCCTCCAAAATAGTTGATTTAATCGAATAAAATGCTTACTGATTTATGCTCATGTATTCGAATGATTGCTTCTCCGATAAGAGGTGCAACCGATAATTGCGTAATTTTATTGATTTTCTTTTCTTCAGGCAGCTGGATTGTGTTCGTGACGACAAGCTCCTCGATTTGTGAATTCTCGATGCGTTCAATCGCAGGTCCCGATAAGACTGGATGAGTGGCACATGCATAGACAGCTTTAGCGCCTTTTTCAACTAATGCTTGCGCAGCCAACTGGATGGTGCCAGCCGTATCGATGATATCATCGATTATGATCGCCGTCTTCCCTTCGATATCCCCGATGATATTCATTACTTCGGCGACATTCGGTTTTGGGCGTCGTTTATCGATAATTCCGATTGGAGCCTTGAGGCGGTCTGCCATTCTTCTCGCTCTGATCACTCCACCATGGTCAGGAGAAACAACGACAACATCTTCTAAGTTTTTTTCTTCGATATAATCCGATAAAAGCGGCACTCCTTGCAAATGATCGATGGGAACATCAAAGAACCCTTGAATTTGCGGGGCATGCAAGTCTAACGTAAGCACCCTGTCCGCTCCTGTCGTTTCCAGCAAATTTGCAACGAGCTTTGCTGTAATCGGTTCTCTGGACCTTGCTTTTCGGTCTTGCCTTGCATATCCATAGTATGGCATGACGATGTTGATGGATGCCGCAGAAGCACGTTTAAGCGCGTCGGTCAAAATCAACAGCTCCATCAAGTTCTCATTGCCCGGTTCGGATGTCGACTGGATCACATATACATCGCATCCGCGGACACTTTCTTCAATATTGATTTGCGTTTCTCCATCGCTGAATTTTGTAACAGTGCATTTTCCTAAAGGAACGCCGATATGCTCTGCAATTTCTTCCGCTAATTTTCGATTTGAATTGAGGGTGAATAGTTGCAAAGATTTATCGTTATACCCTGATGACATTAGTGAAGCCCTCCAGTTAATTATTTTTTCATTTTGGCAGCGTAGCCTTCTTTATTCGTTTGCCTTGACCTTGCAATTGCTAAAGATTCTTTAGGAATATCTTCCGTTATCGTCGATCCAGCAGCCACATACGATCCTTCTTTTATCGTCACAGGTGCGACTAAATTTGAATTGCATCCGATAAATGCATTATCCTCAATAGTGGTGACATGTTTATCCTTGCCGTCGTAATTCACTGTAATGGAACCGCAGCCGATATTGATGCCGTTGCCGAGATTTGCATCGCCGATATAACTTAAATGCGGCATTTTCGTCCTGTCGCCAATGTCTGATTTTTTCAATTCGACAAAGTTCCCTACGCGGACTTCATCCCCCACCGACGTTTCCGGTCGTATATGAGCGTACGGACCGATATTGACCTTATTTCCTATCTTACTATCTTTTACGACACTTTGTCTAATGACGGTGCCTTTGCCGACCGTGCAATTTTCAATTTCTGCATGCGGGCCGATGATTGACTCCGTTTCAATATGGCTTTTGCCCATGATTATGGAGCCCGGGTACACAATGACATCTTGATCGATAGTCACGTCCGGTCCGATATATGTATTGTTCGGATCGATGATAGTGACGCCGTTTTCCAAGTGAGATTCATTGATTCTAGCCTTCATGATTTGCTCAGCGTTCGCCAAAGCGACGCGGTCATTGATTCCGATTGTTTCATCTTCATCTTCCGTTATGAATGCCGTGACTTTTTCATCTTGGCTTTTCAAAATCTCAATGACATCCGGCAAATAATATTCTTGCTGCGCATTGTCGTTATCCACCTGTTTTAAAGCTTTGAATAAAGCTTCATTGTCGAAACAATATGTCCCAGTGTTGATTTCTTTAACCATTCTTTCCTGTTCGCTAGCATCTTTATGTTCAACGATTCGCTCCACATCGCCGGATTCGTCGCGAATAACTCGACCATATCCTGTCGGATCATTAAACATTGTTGTCAAAATGGTTGCTTTTGCACCGGACTTCTCATGATGTTCAAAAATCTTTCCATATGTTTCGGCAGTAATCAATGGAGTGTCTCCGCACACGACAATAGTCGTTCCGGATTTGCTTTTCAATATATTTTCAGCTTGCAAAACAGCATGTGCCGTTCCAAGTTGTTCTTCTTGCAATGCGAATTCGCTATCATTTCCGATTGTTCCTTTTACCGTCTCGGCGCCATGACCTACAATGGTTACTATTTTATCCAATTTTGCAGGTTTCAACGCTTCTATGACGTGCTGGATCATCGGGCGGCCTAAAATGAGGTGAAGCACTTTATATAATTTCGATTTCATTCTAGTGCCTTGTCCTGCCGCTAATATAACCGCAAAACGATTTTTCATGAGAAATGCCCCTCCATTTCCTCAATATCCATTATAAAATAATAACTTAAATATGGAATGAATTCAAGCGCAAAGGGTAGTTGCTTTTTCATGCACAATAAAAAAGACTAATTTTCCGAAAAATTAGTCTTTTTATTATACACGCTTATTAAGATGCACCAGCGCCTTCATACTCCAACACATTTGACCCCGAAACATCTCTTGCCTCATACTCTTTCAATACAGCATCCTGAATTTTTTCACGCGTTTTCGAATTGATAGGGTGAGCAATGTCTCTGAATTCCCCGTCGGATGTTCGTTTCGATGGCATTGCGACAAACAGTCCGTTATTTCCATCGATTATTCTTACATCATGGACGACGAATTCATCATCGAATGTAATTGAAGCAATTGCCCGCATTTTTCCTTCTGCACTAACACGTCGTAGTCGGACATCAGTTACTTCCACGTTGTTTCACCACCTCTTCTATTTTTGAGCTTATTATCTTATTCAACAAAAATTAAAAAAGTCCTGCAAAATATTAAAAAACTTTTTGAATATTTTGCAGGACTCTATTGATTTATGCTCATGAATCGTAATAACTCCCGTGATTCACTTGTATTTGTTTCGCTTTCGTATCGACATCAGAAACTCTCACTAACGAAATATAATCATCGACCATTCGTTCATTGTCTTCATCTGCCGCCTCGGCAAACACGCCGATTCCAACGACTGTCGCCTTGAACTCTTCAAGCAGACTGATCATCCCTGCGACCGTTCCGCCTGCCTTCATAAAGTCATCGATGATGCATACATGCAAATTTTCTTTTAATAGCCTCTTTGGAAGAACCATCGTCTGAATCCGCTGAGACCTTCCTGATACGTAATTGATGCTGACGGAAGACCCTTCCGTCACCCGCATATTTCTTCTGATCACTACGACCGGAACGTTCAAATATTCAGCCATCGCATAGGCAAGCGGAATTCCTTTCGTCTCAACCGTTACCACCGCATCAATTTTCAATCCATGAAACGCAGTGACAAAAGCTTTGCCAATTTCTTTCAGAACACTCGGATGCCCCAATAAATCGCTCATATACAAATAGCCCCCAGGCAAAATTCGCGATGGGTCCTGAAGCTCATTGCAGATTTCTTTAATGAATGAGCGACTTTTATCTTTGCAGAATTCAGGAATATATTTGGTGCCCCCGGCAGCTCCGGATACTCTGCCTAAAGAGCCGATGCCTTCATATGCAAACATATTATCGATGATATCAAGATCTTCGCTGATCGAAGATTTGGAAGCTTGAAATTTTTCTGTAAAGTAGGTCAACGGAGTCAATTGTTGCGGATTGTTCAGAAAATAGTTGGTCAGACCAATCAATCGATCGCTTCGTTTCATAAATTCACCTCAAAACCGAATGTTCACATCTTAATATAGCACCTTCATCCGTGATTCAGCAAATTATATGAAAGAAAAGCATCCCATTTCCTTGATGGGATGCTTGAAAGTCAATCCACTTGATTAAATTTTTCTTCCAGTTCTGCCATGATTTCGCCGGCTTTTTCCCAATCTCCGTCCGCAAGCGCCTTTTGGTACGTATCAAACAGAATGCCAATCTCTTTCAACGCTTCTTCCGCATGAACAATAGGCGCTTCTGATTGATCTTGTTGTTCTTCTGTTCCTTCCGGCGTCTCTTTGGCTTCCTCGTCGTTTTCCTGTCTCGGTTCAGCGCCTGTATCGATATAATCTAAAATCTTTTCCAATGATTTATCGAACGACTCTTCCATCACGATATGGTCTTCATAAGCCATGATTACTTGTTTGACTTCCGGCAAAGAAGTTTCGTTCGAAGATTCGATATAGACAGGTTCCACATAAAGAACGGTGTCTTCAATCGGGATGACGAGCAAGTTTCCGCGAATGACTTCCGATCCGCCTTGGGACCACAAGTTCAACTGCTGAGAAATGACGCTATCCTGATTGATTCGGTTCTCTATTTGTTGAGGGCCGTAAATGTTTTTCTGTTTCGGGAAACGATATACGAAAATTTCTCCGTAATGTTCTCCGTCATTTCTGACGCCGATCCAAGAAATCATATTTTGCCTATTTTTAGGCGTATACGGCATCATCAAAATGAATTCCTCTTCATCGTACTCTGGCAACTCCATCGTTATATAGTATGGATCCATTTCGATATCTTGATTGAAATACTTTTCAGTCGGGAATTGCCAAAAGTCTTCCCTGTTATAAAACACTTCAAGATTGGACATATGATACGTGCCATACATCGCCGTTTGAATCTTGAATAGATCTACTGGATAGCGAAAATGAGCTTGAACGTCCTCTGGTATTTCCGCCGTAAAAAGATCAGGGAATATATTCGCGTACGTCTGTATCAACGGATCTTCCGGATCGACAATGTAGAAGTTCACTTCACCGGAATACGCATCGACCATGACTTTTACAGAGTTTCTAATATAATTTCTTTTCCCGCTATATGCCTCTGAATACGGATAATTTTCCGCACTTACATATGCATCGATAATCCACGCCAACGTTCCGTCATCGCGCACGATGATATAAGGATCATCATCATATTGGAAAAATGGCGCTATTTCGTTGACGCGTTCCTTTATATTTCTCGTCTTCAGCAACTGGCTTTCATCAGTCAATTGATCGGACACGAGAATGCGCAACGAACCTTCTTTCAGCGCAAACAAAAACCGGTTAAGCCCTTGAAGCGGAATGCCCAAATCTTCTTCATACCGATTTGTCTCATTCTCTTCTCCTGTCGGATAATCAAATTCATCCACTTTCGTCTTGACAATGACGTTCGGATAAGGCTCTTCCCCGAAATAAATTTGCGGTCTCGTGACATCTAAAACTCCGTCCACTGGAATATTGCGCAACATATACTCCGGCTGCCCTTGACTCGTCACCTTGTTGACATGGCTCATCGCCACTCCGTAACCATGGGTATAGCGCAAGTTTTTATTCACCCATGTTTGTGCCTGTTCCGGCAAATCGGCTGTGCTCAATTCACGTCCGCCGATAAACACTTGTTCGTATTCCCCGTCAATTTCATATCTGTCGATGTCCATATCATTGAACTTGTAATAAGTCCGAAATGTCTGGAGCTGATTGTAAATATCGAGCAAAGGACGTGAGTCATTTAAGCGAATATTGTCTAGCGTCAGCTCGTTCCGTTCCACCATATCCATATCCAAGGAAGCGTTGCCCGGATTTTCCTTCACTTCTATCTCATCAAGTCCGTATGCAATTTTTGTAAACTCCAAATTTTGTTCCAAAAAAGGTTCTTCCTTAGAAAATTCATTTGGCGATACGACGAAATTTTGCACGGCAATGGACGCGCCTTGACCGACTGCGAGAAAAATAACATAGATGATGATCGGTTTGATCGCCGACTGGATTTTCCCGCGGTACATGGCGACTATCACCCATACGGCCGCTCCGATTGCAACTGCCGCCAACACATATGCTTTAGGGACATTGATCAACTGGTCCGTATAGCTAAGGCCGTGGACGACACTTTTTTGAAATAAGTTGACCTGGTTAGTAAGCAACGTTTCGTAGCGCCCCAATAGATGGACTGCCGCCAACAAAATTCCAATCAGCCCAAATGTGACAGCCAAATGGATCTGTGCATGGCGGCTCATGCGATACATATGGAAGGCAGAATAAGCGCCTATTTGAATAATTAAGAAAAAAATGAACAAATTAAGCAAAGTATATATAATGAACTCAAGAAAAGGCAATATAAAAATATAAAAAGAGACGTCCATGCCAAAATAAGGATCTGCTATGCCAAATGTTTCATAATTGATCAATTTGAGAGCAGGTTCCCATCCGAGTCCTTGAACAATCAAGCTGCCTATAATGCCGATAAATGCAGCTGCTGCGCTCATAATAAGATAAGCAGGCTTGCCTTTTGCAATCAAATCAGGCAATTGCACTTGGCTGAAATGATTCATGTAGCTAAGCCGAATCCAATAGAGCGTCAAAAATGCCAAAAGAAAAAATAGAATGAATCCTGATACGCCCAATAATACTTTGCTATATAAAATAGTCGTGTAAACATTTCCGAAATCGAGCGTATCCATCCAAATAAATTCCGTATACAGTTGAAAAGCTATATATAGAACAATAATCAAACCAAGCAAAACGAGTATCGTAGTCGAAAACCGTTTTCCAAGACGCTTCATGCGTTCCGCCTGGCTGTTTGTAAACATATTTCCGTTACCCATCGCTTCTCCCCCTTCCATTTATAATAACAGACTATGTATCCCATTTTAAATGAATTCATTCATTTTATTTTTGAATGCAATAAAAAAAGACAAACCCTGCTCTAGGGTCTGCCTTTCTTCTCTAAATTCTCTTCTGCCATTTCAATTGCACGCTTCACCATGTTTCCGGCATCGCGAGCCCTGATGCCGCCCCATCCCTCTTTTTTGACTGTGTCGTAGAACCCTAACTCTTTGGCAATTTCTTCTTTCAACTGGTCTGACATGATTCCACGCCGTCTAGCCATGAAAGAGCATCTCCTTTCCGTTAAGACCTCTTACGACATTTATATCTTATGCAGGGGCAATAAATAAACACATGTCAATTGTTAAGCAAAAAGTAAAAAAGTAGTAAACGATTGTTTACTACTCTGCCGCTGCTTGGCCTCTATCATCTAAAAAGTTAATTTCTACCGCTTCGGTCAAAACGTCAGCGTAACTGTAAGATACACGTTCATATGCATTTTCTTCTTTGTCTAGCTCTACAACAAATACTGAAGGATACGTTTCCGATAAAACTCCCGATCGGATAACTGTTTTACGTCTGCCGCCATTGGCAGTCAATTTCAACCGTTTTCCGATTTGCCCTTCAAGACCTTTTTTGATTTCCTTTATTGTTTTCACTAGGACTCCACCTCACTGCTTATAATCATACCACAAGCTCGTTCATTAGTCAAATAAAACATATTATTATACCAGGATATCAATTAGAAAGTCAATAACTTTCTCCGCATCCTTCAAAAAAACTAATTTGACTATAACAGTCTGTTTAGTCGCCTATAGTATCCGATTTTTAGCGGCAAAAGCGTTTGCCAAGGAAGCAAATTCCTGGATCGTCAACGATTCTCCCCTTCTCTTGCCATCGATTCTTGCCTGGTCCAACAGCTGAACAATCTCGTCTTTTGAATAATTTTTTTTAAAATGGCTGACTAAATTGTTTCTTAATGTCTTTCTTCGATGCCTAAAGCTTGCTTGGACGATAGAAAAAAATGCATCTTCATCTTCCACCTCTACGAGCGGCTTTTCTCTTTTATTCAATTGGAGCACACTTGAAGTGACATTCGGTTGAGGGATAAACACCGTTTTCGGTACGTCCATGACGACAGATGCCTCTGTGAAATATTGAACA
>Ga0079226_10004628_pt1 | contig 10497 bp, 9 predicted proteins | sample Poulit2014_FD_76345 | JGI IMG/M metagenome (GOLD analysis project Ga0079226, IMG submission 76345) | Agricultural soil microbial communities from Georgia to study Nitrogen management - Poultry litter 2014 | ecosystem: Environmental > Terrestrial > Soil > Agricultural land | place: USA: Georgia...
CGTTTATATTTATACATATTAATGATATAAATCCCTACATTATCTTATCTTCGGCAAAATATTAACCCAGTTCACTGCAGCAGCATATATTAATAGGAAGTTCATTATTTAACGTCTGTAAGGGGGGATTAATTTGTTACCAACTGGAGCATTTATTCACGCAATGATACCTCTATATATCATGTCAATCATTGGTTTTACAGCTCGAAAGATAAAAATACTAAATACTCATGCTAATTATGTGATCACTCAACTAATGCTTTATATTACTTTGCCTGCTTTAATTTTATTTTCCTTAAACCTTACATTTTCATTAGATTTACTCTCTACCTTCGTTTGGCTCATTTCCATGTCTTTTTTTGTACTAACAATCTCTATCATAGTAGGCAAGCGGCTTAGACGAAAGTCCATCCTCCCTCAAAACCAAAAGAGCGTTTACGAAAGTTTAATTATTTTCGGTAATCAAGGTTTTATTGGGTTTGCCATTAGCTATATTGTCCTAGGAAATGAAGGCATGATTTATTTAACCTTTTTTAATATTTGCTATCTAATTCTTATTTGGACATACGGCATTTATATTTTTACAAAAAAAACAGGCAGCAATTGACTGGAGAAGGTTATTTTTAAATCCAGGTATCTTATCCACCTTACTCGGCTTATTGATGATGTTCATGCCTTTTCATTGGCCACAAACAGTTATACAAACACTTGAAGATGTGGGTAAAATGACTATCCCATTGTCAATGATCTTAATTGGAAATCTGCTTGCGGAAATCAGTTGGTCAGATTTTCGTCAGTATATTAAAAATGTTTATATCTGGACGTCCACTAGTTTTAAATTACTGGTCTTTCCTCTATCTTTACTTGTTTTTATTTTTCTTCATATTCCCTATCCATTGCTTGTCATCGCAATCCTAACTGCCGGAATGCCAAGCGCTCCGACAACAACTGTTTACGCGCAAAAATTTGGTGGTGATGCCAGTTTCGCATCTTTCGGTGTGTTATTAACAACCATACTTTGTACACTAACAATCCCGTTTCTTTATCTGCTCATTCATTATCTTTATCCATATTTTTAGTAAAAACCGTATGTATTTTTTGGCAATGCCAATACTATTACAACATGGCACCGTGTTATAGCTATTGAGGAGTGATAAAAATGATTCATTTAGAAACAGATATAGAAGGCAAACAAATGTATTTTGGAGAAGCGCAAAAGGAATTGGGGAGTTTCGGTATTTCCATGGGTAGCAATTGGGACTATGACCGAGGGATATTCGATGGCATCATGGATCGTGATGGTGGGGAAACAATTTATATACGTTTACCATTTCAGGTGATCGATGGTGAACTTGATCGACGTGATGCTTTAATTGAATTTCAAAAGCCTTTTGTCATTAAACACGTTGTGAATCTTGGATTAGATAAAGATAGCAATTCTTTGTTAACAACTACTGGATTAAGTCAATTTCAAGAACCATTAGATAAAGACGATTATATCCGCGATAAAAGCAAGTGGCAAGAATTTGGCGAGGAAGCAATCGGAGATATATTAGATAAAATCTAGTTCATTAAGGAGAAGCAGGTCTTTTACTTAAACCAAGCTCTCCTTAAAATTGGTTCACATGAGAGTTTAATCACTGTATACTCAAAAAATGGCTATCCACACGGACAACCATTTCTAAGTGGACTGAATTTAAATAGATGCGTGATAAATTGATTCCACCGCTTCTTTCAATGCGGCATTAAATGATTCATCTGATTGATTTGCATTTAAATCTTGACTTAATGCCCTTGAAAAACTAGCGATCACCCCATTGTTCCTTTTAAGTTTTTCATTCGCCTCGTCCCTTGGATAACCACCTGAAAGCGCGACAACTCTGAGGACCATTGGGTGATCTACGAATTCTTTATACAAATTAGTCGCTGTGGGAATTGTTAATTTCAACATCACTTTTTCGTTTTGTTCTAATTGATCAAGGTGGGTGAGAATTTCTTGTTTTAACAATTCCTCACAGGCCGCTTTTTGTTCACTATTAATATCAACTTCTGGCTCAATAATTGGAACAAGTCCAGCTGCAATAATCTGTTTACCAATTTCAAATTGCTGTTCCACTACGGCCTTAATACCATCTAGATGAGGTTCTTTTATTACTGAGCGCATTTTTGTACCAAAAACATTGCGCTCGTTTGCCCGTTTAAGAAGTTCATTCAGCCCTTTGATTGGTTTCATCATTTGCACACCATTTTCTTCATCAGCTAGCCCCTCATCGACTTTCAAAAATGGTACAATTCCCTTATCTATTAAATAATCACTCGTGTACATGCCTGCAATTTTACTATCCATCGTTTGTTTAAAGAGAATGGCTCCTAAAATATACTCAGAATTAAAAGCTGGCGATGTAATAATTCGTGTTCTCATTTTATGAACTAAATCAAACATTTCATCTTCATTTGTATATTCAGTTTCCGCAATACCATAATCTGCTAATGCCTTTGGTGTACTACCACCACTTTGATCCAGTGCTGCAATAAACCCTTTTCCATTTTTAATTTTTTCAAGCTGATTAAACGCCATCTTCTACACCCCTATTTTTTTATAATCTTCTTTTCGCTTATTTAAAAACTATACCCTCAACATCATATCTTTAAACATTGAACCTTGCCCTTACCAGTTGTAAATCATAACTCTACCCTGCTTAAAAAACGCCTAAAACAATAGCAATCATGATCGCTAATAATAGTAAAATTTTTTCGCAATTTGAGACATGTTGATCATTGCTTACATCCATTTTCATCACCAATATAAAAGCAATCAATAAAATTCCAATTGAAATGAGACCAGCCAAAAATCGTTCTGGAAAAAGCCCGATTGTAAGTAAACCGGCCATCGTAATATAAAGTAAGGCGGGAATGCGCGCAAAGTTAAGTCCAAATTTACTTACAAACCAAACAACTGTCGTTTGTTTTATTGGAGTAGCCATACGATCAGCATCGATATCTGGAATATGATGTACCATGACCCATGCCATACAAACAAGCGCGTTTATCAGTGCATTTTGAAAAGCCCATACAGGAATTGTACTGAAAATAAGCCAAGGGCCAGCTAAACCTATAAAGAAAATAGACGGAAATAAACTAAACCATTCCCCTAAAAATGGACGATAACTTAATAAGAGCGGTGGTAAAGAATATGAAACAGCTGCCCAAACGCCAATCAAGATTAAAATCGTCAATTCATAGCGATTGATTAGCATCATGATACCAGCTATGAGGAGTAAACTGCCTGTTAACCATATTCCTAATTTTAAAATAGTCTTTTGTGAGATCAATCCTTTCTGAATGACTCGACTTCCACCTGATAAAATGGCAGGACTATGCGCATCTGTTCCAGTTTTAAAATCAGTATAGTCATTAAATAGATGTGTCAATAATCCATGAATGATAAGTGCTCCTACACTTAGAAAAGTAAGCATGAAGACTAAATATTCTGTTGAAAAGGTTGAATTGATAAACAATGGAAGTAGACTAGATAAAATAGTAGCAATACTAGAAGAAATGACAGCAATGATACGAAGTAATGTCCAGCCTGTTCGAAATATTTGGGCAGCTTGATTGATCATAGCAGCATCTCCATTCAAATATTTTTGTTTAGCATATATTTGAAACATATCACTTAGTATGGCAAATCTCTAGAAACAATAAACATTACATGCAACTTTTAAAGTTGCTTTCTAAAAAACAAAAACCTCTAGACCTAATAACTTATCTAGGTCTAAAGGCTTTTTCTCAATAAATCCTATAGAATCTTACTTTTCCATATTTATATCTGCTGTTTTTTTAAGTGGTTCAGTAGCTGGGCCTGCAATGACATTTCCTTTAGGATTAAAACGTGATCCATGGCATGGGCAATCCCAAGTTTTATCACCATCATTCCAATCTACGTCACACCCTAGATGAGTACAGATGGCTTGACTACAGCGAATAGTATGATCTGTGGCAGTTTTTACAATCACAGGATCTTCATCTTCTACTTCTGTTACAGTTGTTTGCTCACAGATTTTTACATTCATTTTTTGAAGCTGTTCAACTATAGCCGTTAGAAAAGCGACAGGATGGAATTCATATTGTTCATGCATAACAACTGCTGCTTCGATATCAATATGAACAGGAATATCTTCTGCAAAGACGCCAGGAATGGCTGGTCTTTTATATGCTTCTGCTTCTTTCTTTACATTTTCAACTTGTTCTTTGAATTGAGTGTATACATAAGCATCTTGTTCTCGTAAATCACATTCTATATCATATTTAGCCGTTAGTTCTTTAATGATATCAATCCCTTGCATATTCGCCTCGTAATATAAACGTGCTTTCTCTCTTTCATATCTGCGAATAAGTTCATCATAAATAAGATTATGTTGTGCACTTAACTTAGCAGTTGTAAATCCTGTAGTCCCATGAATAAGTTTACGCGCCTCCACTAAAGCAACACTTTTCCCTGCTTTTGCAAGCTCGTAAGCTGTCATAATTCCGGCAATTCCTCCACCGATAATTGCGACGTTTACATCTAAATCATGATCAAGTTTAGGAAAATTCTCCACGTCTTTCGTCAGATGCCAAAATGAATCAGTCCTTTTAGGTAATTTAATCTGTGACAATTTTTATACCTCCCAGGTCGTTTCCTTATCTATTCCCACTCATAGATGAATGAAACATTGAATCTGGGTCAACTGTTTTTTATGTTGCATTGTAACCTCCTACATCACGCGATTACGTCCCTTTCGTTTGGAGCGATAAAGTTGCTTGTCGGCAGCATCAATGAGCTCAATGACAGATTTAAAAGTAACCTCTTTCGTCATGATAGCCACTCCAATACTAAACGTAACAATTCCAGTGTCTCCCATTGGATGAGCAATTAAAGCTTTTTCAACTGTCCGCCTTACTTCTTCCGCAATATTATATGCAATCACTTCCGATATATTTGGTAAGACAATTACAAATTCTTCACCACCATAGCGTGCAAAGAATCCCCTTGTTTGTATTGTGCAAAAACTGTACGCAATGTTTCTTCTTTCATACCTATACCTGTGTCAGCAATATGAATCCGAACCTTTTCACCTTGAATGTCGGCACTGATGGTGATGGTACCTTCATTTGTATATTTTACTGCATTATGAAGAAGATTAAATAAAATTTGAATAAGTCGGTTTTTATCTGCCAGTACCTTAGGAAAGTCACTTGGAATCTGGACCTCCATGTGAATGTTTTTATTTGTAATCAGCACCTTTAGCATGTCAATAACACCTGTAGAAACTGCTTGGATGTTAAGCTTTTCTAATTGAAGTTGAATCCGGTGTTCCTTCAATCGTGTTATATCGAGTAAATCATCCAAAGTGCGTGACATATGATGCCCAATGGTCAATTGTAATTCTAAGTCATTACGTGTTTTTTCATCTAATTGATTGGATCTGTTTTGTAAAATAGACTGTACAATACTATTTATTCCGTGCAATGGGTTCCGAAGTTCGTGGGAAGTGTTTGCTAGGAAGTCATCCTTTTGTTTAATTTCCTTTTGAAGTTCGATTGCCAGCTCTTCATTAGATGCATTTAAAGTGCGTAGTTGTTTATTTTGTTGTTCTGTTTTTTAATCGATGCAGCAAATTCCCTACTTATAACAACAACATGAATCAACACATAGATACCGACAGCTGGCAACATCAAAGTCACTGAATGATACCAGCCTTGTCCAATGGCAAAATCATTAAAAAAAGCTAAAAAGATAAGCCCCATTCCAATGAGATTAATTTTCGCCTTTTTATTATTGTTACGAATGCTCTTAGCGATCACATAAATCATATAGAAGAATGTAGGAACTGCTAAATAAAACACGTTAAAAAATAGCGCCTGAAAAAAGACAGGTTGTGTAAATAAAGTGGTAACAATGAGACTTAAATGTATCGTAACTAATACATACATAATCCTCTTAGAAAATTCCTTTTCATGCCACTTCCATAATAAGATAACATAGAACATGGAAGTTGCCTCTGTCAAAATGTATTCTAGTCTAGTACCCCAGATCCAAGGCATATCTAGTATAAGTGTATAGTAAAATGGCACCGCAAATAAAGCACGGGCTGATATGAGCATGGCAAACATTCCAAAGATAAAGAAGATCAGTTCCTGCTTACTTCGATAACGGTATAAAGCAAATAGCACCATGAACAAACCAATGATAAAAATACTCCCATTTATAAAAAGCGTCAATAACATATTCGTATTAAATTTCTGAGAGACTACAGAAGATTCTCCTATATAAATAGAATTTTCAAACCCTCCACGAATATGATCAAAACTAGACACTTGCATGGTAAGGCTAATATCTTCAGTGTCCGCAATAAAATAGCCTATTTTCGGGGCCATTTCTGCAAAATGGGAAGTTGAATCATGCCCAACAACACCATTCCCAGCAATAATTGTTTCATCAATATAAAGTTTATAGGCACTATACTGGTAAGGAATATGAACGGCTAATGTTTCTCCGATATATTCCTTAGGGATTTTAACTTTCGTACTATATGTTCCAAATGAATTAATATCCCCTGTTTGTGACTCAAATGAGCTAGGAAGTGAAACCACTCTTTCAATTCCATTTTTAAATTGTTCCTCCACCTCATTGGGTGTTAATAAAACCTTTTCAAAAAAACTCCACTCTCCATCCAAATCTGTATAAAATACTTCCGATTGTGGATTATCATTTATTTCAATAGCCCCTGATGGCCCAGACTGTTTCGCAAAGACCTTGGGATCACCCATTATTATCATCATTAATAAGATTACTATAAAAGCTATCAAAAATTGCTTATGTCTTTGCCACATCAGACTCACCTCTACTTTTAGGTACCAACCACCTACTTCGTAAGATCTATTCTATAACAATATGACCAATCAAACAAATACCTCACGAGGTTTTGTTCTCCATAAGATTAAGAATGAGAGAATCGCAAATATTAAACAGAGCCCAAAAACAGAACGACATCCTAATATCTGGGCAATAAAACCACCAGAAAGACTTCCTACTAATCTTCCAATTGTTGACCCGTTATAGTAGATTGTTGTAGCTAATCCTGGTGAATGAGGCAACCGCTCTGTAAAATAGCTCAGTCCAATACCCATGACAATTGCCACGAATGTTGCTTGCAGAAGCTGTGCTGGGATTAACTGCCAAGGGTGGGTTGACACACCTAAGATAAAGTAATAGATCACAGCGATTATACAACCGTAAATCATTAAAGTATGATTTGATATCTTTTTTCCCAGGGCACCAAGTGCAAGCATGATAGGGATTTCTAAACCAGCGCAAACACTCACTACTATTCCGACATCTTTATATGTCCCATTCAGTTCATTCACAATAAACAGAGGCGTAATAATCAAGTGAATCGTATTGATGACAAATAAAAATAAAAAGGCAATAAATGGCTGTCTGATCTGTCTGTTTTTAAGCCAAGCGATACTAGACTCCACTTTCTTTTTAACACTCTTATGAACGAAGGATTGTTTTTGTAAAAAGAAAAATACAAGTATTGCAACGATTAGATAAATTGCGGCTGTTCCGAGGAAGATTCCCCTATATCCAGAAAGCGCTAAAATGATCGTTCCAAATAATGGACCAATGAGGAACCCTAGAGAAACAAGAGAACGTAAAGTAGAGATTGCTAGAGTTTTATCTTCCGTTTTACTTGCGGCTGTTGATTCATGTGCAGAGGCGTAGATCTGTGGCATAACTGGTGCGGCTATACCATTAAAGACTGTGACCACAATCAACAAAATAAAGAAGTTTTGAAAAACTAAATAGGCAGTATATCCCAGTGCCGCTGAAATTGTAGCAATAATAATAATCCATTTTCGATCCATTCCGTTATCCGAGTGTTTAGCAATATAGGAACTTACAACCACACCACTTAATGAACTTATCGCCATGAAAATACCAAAAGCTCCCGTACTCATTCCTAAATTCTCTGTTAAAAATAAAGGCAAGTAAGGAGAAGTAATAGAAATACCTATACCAACCAATAACAAACTAATGGCATATAAACTGTATCCTTTAATACTAAGTAAATTTCTTACGCGTACATACATTTCTTTTCCCCCTCGTCAAGCAATGATCGTGTTATTTTGGAATAAAAATAGAGATACCAAAGATTAAATTGGTATCTCCGTCTCTCATAAAATGTGGCATATGATGTTCAACAGGCAACATCATACCACTATCAATTGAAGCCACTTATTGGATGTGGTACATAAGGCTCCTCTAAAAATGCAACTTCTTCCGGTGTTAATGTAACCGAAAGCGCCGAGACCGCATCTTCAAGGTGTGATATTTTTGTAGCACCGACAATCGGGGCTACGACTGGTTCTTTTTGTAACAACCAAGCAAGGGCAATTTGCACACGAGGAACACCATGTTTTTCCGCGACTTCTGCGACACGTTCTACAACTATACGATCATGATCTGCAGTTCCATCATATTTAGCTTTCTGCGCGTAATCAGTCTCGGAACGATGAGTTGTTTCTTCCCAATCTCGCGTCAACCTCCCCGAGGCAAGTGGACTATACGGAATAACACCGATCCCCTCTGCCTTGCAAAGTGGCAGCATTTCTCTTTCTTCTTCACGATACATCAAATTATAATGGTTTTGCATTGATATAAACCGAGTCCATCCATTTATCTCAGCTACATGTAACGCCTTTTGGAACTGCCATGCATACATAGCTGAAGCACCAATATACCTTGCTTTCCCTGCCTTCACAACATCATGCAATGCCTCCATTGTTTCTTCGATAGGAGTATCATAATCCCAACGATGGATTTGAAATAAATCTACATAATCAGTTTCAAATCTCATCAGACTTTTATCAATTTCAGACATGATTGCCTTTCGAGAAAGCCCCGCTCCATTTGGACCCTCATGCATCCTGAAATGAACTTTTGTTGCGAGTACGATTTCATCCCGATTTGCATAATCTTTTAAGGCGCGTCCTAGATATTCTTCACTGGTCCCATTCGAATAAACATTTGCTGTATCAAAGAAGTTAATACCTAGTTCTAAAGCCTTTTTAACAATTGGACGACTGTTTTCCTCATCAAGCACCCACTGATGAAAACCTGTATTCACATCACCAAATCCCATTGTACCTAGACAAATCCGCGATACATCCAAACCCGTATTGCCAAGTTTTACATACTCCATTTAATTGAACCCTCTTCTCTAATTATTTTTGTTACAATTCGACATAACTAATAGTTTCTAATATATCATTAAACTGTAGTAACTATAGTATACAACAAACGATGCTATGACAGTATCATAATTATGTCAACCAATTCATTGCCTAATCCTTTCATAACACTTTAGTGAAATTCATCATATGTCTAATAGACACTTCGATACGATATGTAGTTTTGTTGGATCTTTCTTAAGGTTTACAAGCAAGTTAGAGCGAATGTAAGAAAGTGAAAGGAAAACTAATAAAAAGAGTTATAGACAAGGTCAAGTCTAAGATATTTGAGTTTAACCACGTTTGTCACAAAGCTAAATAAACGTTCTTCTAATCAATGACGATTTATTTATTTGAATAAAAAAAGGGGTAGAGTAACATTAATAAAAGGAAAGAATTATGGTTAGTAATCGTTGGATTAATTCTTACATCAATACTTGTCGCGTGTGGAAATAATGAAGATAATGCACAAGAAAATACAAATAACGAATCAACTGGAGTTAATTACAGCGAAGAAGTAGATTATACAATCGTAGGAATTGAGCCTGGTGCAGGAGCAATGAAGCTTACAGCTGATGCATTGGAAGAATATGAAAATTTAGAAGGCTGGACACTTCTTGACAGTTCAACTGCTGGTATGGTGATTGAGCTAGGTGAGTCCATTGATAAAGAAGAACCAATTATCATCGTTGGGTGGAATCCGCACTGGAAGTTCGCTTCTTATGACTTAAAATATTTAGATGATCCACAAGGTATTTTTGGAGAAGTAGAGAGCATAAATACAATCGTAAGAACTGATTTACAAGAGGACATGCCAGAGGCTTATGAAATTTTTGATCGTTTCTACTGGGAGCCTGAAGACATGGAAAGTGTTATGCTAGTCGCACAGGACGCTTCATTTGAAGAAGCCGCTCTAGAGTGGATCGATGATAATCAAGATAAAGTAGATGAATGGACAGAAGGTATTGAAGAATCAGATGGTGAAGAAATAGAAATTATTGCCACACCATGGGACTCTGAACTTGCTTCTGGTGAAGTCATGAAACAAGTATTGGAACAGCATGGGTATGAGGTAACAATCACACCTGTCGATCCAGCAATTATGTTCCAGGCTATCGCAACCGATGAAGGTGATGTCTCATTTGCACCTTGGTTACCAATTACACATGGTGCTTTCTATGAAGAATATGAAGGTGAATTTATTGATCTAGGTGAAAA
>Ga0079226_10004629_pt1 | contig 10496 bp, 8 predicted proteins | sample Poulit2014_FD_76345 | JGI IMG/M metagenome (GOLD analysis project Ga0079226, IMG submission 76345) | Agricultural soil microbial communities from Georgia to study Nitrogen management - Poultry litter 2014 | ecosystem: Environmental > Terrestrial > Soil > Agricultural land | place: USA: Georgia...
AATGGTAGATTAGAGTTTATAATATTAGCAGCACGTATGTTACCAACTATTATCGTAGTTGTCCCAATGTATATCATTATGAAGAATATTGGTTTATTAAATACCTATTGGGCAATGTTTATCGTGTATACAGGATTTAATCTGCCCTTTGCAATTTGGATGTTGACAGCTTTTTTTAGAGAAATTCCAGTGGAAATTGAAGAATCAGCAATGGTTGATGGAAATTCAAGGCTGCAGGCTATGTTTAAGATTGTACTGCCATTGGCAAGTCCAGGGCTTGTATCCACGGCAGTATTTACCTTAATTCTCACAATTAATGAGTTTTTATTTGCTGTATTTTTGCTGAATACTAACGAAATGATGACGCTTCCTGCAGGAATTGCTACCTATGTAACTGATTATCAAATTATTTGGGGGCCACTTGCGGCTGCATCTACAGTGGCAATTTTACCGGTTTTAGTTTTCTCGTTCTTTGTACAAAAATATCTTGTCAGAGGTATGACCATGGGAGCGGTAAAAGGTTAAATAATGCTTTTCAGTTGTTAGTGGATTTATAAGCCTAAACCAGTAAATGACTGAAATGTCTGATTATTATAGTTTTTCAGGTGCATCTTAGTAAAATGAAAATGAAATTTATAAGAAGATGTTAATAAAACATGTAGGAAATGAAAAATTGTATAATGATGATACCCATAAAATGACTTTGAATTTGTTTTATACATCCTGAAGATTATGAATATGAGTGGGATAGTAGCCTTTTTGAACGTTGCAATATACAAATAGGTTAAAATATCACTCTCGTTTATAGGTTGATAGGGTTCCCTTGCATTCACAGCGATTGTTAAAAAGCAATAAAAATTTACTCTTGAAATAATAATTGAAAATCCTAAATAAATTATGTCTTTAATATATAGTGAATAATTTCTATGAGGTAAGACAATAAACTTAATATAACATGCCAGTAATTCTGCCGAATATGTAAGTCGTTTTTAATTATTAATGGGCAATAATATTGATTAGGAGGAATAACATGCAAGTGAAATTTGACAATGTTTATAAGAAGTTTGGAGAAGTAGAAGTTTTGAAGAATTTTGATATTACTATAAAAAATGGAGAGTTTTTAGTTTTGTTAGGACCTTCAGGATGTGGTAAATCAACAGCATTACGATTATTAGCTGGATTGGAAGAGCCTACTTCTGGTGAAATCTATATTGGAAATAATCCCGTATCTCACCTTGAACCCAAAGAAAGAGATATTTCAATGGTCTTTCAAAGTTATGCACTTTATCCACATATGACAGCTTATGAAAATATCACCTATCCTTTAAAAATAAAAAAAATTTCCAAAGGTGAAAGAAAGAAAAAAGCAGATGATATAGCGGTTATTCTAGGGTTAGAAAATTACTTAAACAGAAAACCGAAAGAACTTTCAGGTGGTCAGAGACAGCGGGTTGCGTTAGGAAGAGCTTTGATTAGAAATCCTAATGTATTTCTAATGGATGAGCCTTTATCAAATTTAGACGCAAAATTGAGAGCACATATGCGGGGGGAAATTAAACGTCTCCACGAAGACTTGGGTATTACAAGTTTGTATGTTACACATGATCAGACGGAAGCAATGACAATGGCTAATCGAATCGCTATTATGCACAAAGGAAACTTAGTTCAACTTGCGAATCCCGATAAAGTTTATTCAAAGCCCGTTAACCGTTATGTAGGTGAATTTATCGGTAGTCCCCCGATGAATTTTATCGAAGGGAGGTATATAAGTGGAAAAAACCAAGTTGATTTTGGTAACTATAATCAAAGTCTAGATAGAGAATGGATTGAAATCCTAGATACTAAGCTCTCAAGTGATGAGTTATTTTTGGGAGTTAGACCTGAAAATGTTTTTGTGAGTACAGAATACGAAGAAGGTTCTATGGAAGCAATTGTATATGTTGTAGAACCCTTAGGAAAGGAAATTATCGTTACATTAAAATCAGGGGATCATTTAATCACTGCTGAGGTAGAGGCGGATATGGAATTAAAAATGAATCAGAGAGTTTGGCTTTCGATGAAAAAGAAAAGCATTCATATATTTGATGGTAAAACCAATGAAAACTTAACGTGAGATTTGCTGAATTATAGGTGACTACTTAAATTTATCAAAATCACATAGGAAATTTTAATATTTAAAATAATATAATCTTGATAAACTTCAATTCGTTAGTTCTGTATTTTTATAAGTTTCAGTACTAAATAGGGATTGCTGATCATCTTATTGAAATTAACTTTAGGTTATTTGTAATCCAAAAATTTGATCATCTTTTTTCGTGATGATTGAGATCAAAATGAATAAAAAGTTAAAAAATCCAAAGGGATTTTTACTGTTTTCATTACAAGGAAATTGACCGAAATGATAGTATCACTTGTTTGTTGAAGGCATGACGAAAGACGGCCAAGCCCATCATGGCACTAGTTTTCACCCAAGCTCTCTGAAACGTCATTTCAATTATAGGCAACCTGTTGTTTGATTCGCTTCCATGCCTTGTTCATCCTTGGATGAGTTTCCGAGTGTAGTGGATGGTTATGCCTTCTTGGATGTTCAAGCTTTTCCTGTGATGCGTTCAACAACCCTATATCTGTCAGACAGACAATATTTGCTAGAGGGCAAGTGGTATCAAACAACAGTTTGCCCTAATGGTGTTTTTCAAATTTTTGCGACCTTTCTTTTAGGATGCTTTGTTTGATGCTTTCTCTTTGGGTTTTCCTGGAATTCCTATTGGAATATTTTCTTTGTTTTTTGAACAACCGTTCATTGAGGGTCAGCTTTTCCTTGATAATCAATGAACCAATTGCAAATCGAGTGGAATAGGTCTTGCTACCTTTATTGGGATTGCCCTAGTACTTCATATATTGCGCTTCAATTTCAGTAATGAGGGAATTCATGACAACCCAGCGATTATCGGAATTTAGGCAACCCCCGAAGGGGAGTGGAAATCTATCTGGAACGATCAATTAATTGGCATTATGTTCGTACCGAGGCGACCGCTGGATTCAATAGTTATTACTTGCTATTCTAAATCACTTTGCACTTTGTTTCGAATCAAGGTGGACAAAAGCATATTAAGACCAAAGGGTTATAAGTCATTCAGTAGTCCCTACTTAATAATCCTTACTCACCAATTTTCTTTGGACATTGATTTCACTGTAAGCAAGGTGAATGATTAATAGTATAAACATATTTAATTAAAAAACACAGTGGATAAAATTCACAGTGGAACTTTTTTCGCATAATTAGTAGTATGTTACAGATTCTTACTTTTATTTAAACTCTTAATTATAGAAAGAAAAAACACATTTCAAAATGGGATTGAGTGTTATATAGTACACATACTAACAATTACAATATATCATTTTTGGGTGTAAAGCTACTTTCATTGCATTTTGCGTTTGAACATAAAAAAGGGGAATGATACTTAAAATGAAGGACGTAAAGATTGGCTTAATTGGAACAGGGTGGATGGGAAAATCCCATTCTAAATCGTTTATTAATGCGTTATATCATTTTGGTGACACTGATGGTAAACCTATCTTTGAAGTAGTATCAGATATTGATAGAGAAAGTGCGTTAGAAGTAAAAGAACAATTTGGATTTAAGAAATATACTACAGAATGGTTGGAAGTAGTTCAAAACGAAAATGTTGATATAGTTGATATTGCAACTCCAAATGCTTTTCATTATGAGATAGCAAAAGCAGCATTGGAAAATAACAAACATGTGTACTGTGAGAAACCATTGAGTCTATCAGCAGAAGAGTCAAAAGAGCTTGCAAAATTGGCGAACATGAAAGGATTGGTCAATTATGTAGGATTTAATAATGTTATGAACCCCGCAACTAAATATGTGAAAAAACTTGTTAATTCGGGACAACTTGGGGAAATTACGAAGGTAACGGGCATATATGACCAGGATGCTTTCTCAGACATAAATATCCCAATCACATGGCGTCACATTAATGAAATATCCGGAAGTGGGTCATTAGGTGACTTGGGTTCCCATTTATTCAGTGTACTGCAATATATATTAGGAGACCTAAGGGCAGTAAATGCAATGACTAGTACAGTAATTAAAGAAAGACCAGAGAAAGTGGATTCAAACGTTATGCAATCTGTGGAAAATGATGATATCGCTATCACAATGGTAGAATATCAAAATGGTGCAATTGGAACACTAAGTTCGAGTAGAATTGCTACAGGACGAAAAAATCGGCTTTATTATGAAATTCAAGGAACAAAAGGAAGTGTTTATTACTCACTAGAAAACTTAAATGAAGTTAATGTTTATTTCGAAAATGATAAAGAAGAGGATAGAGGATTTAGAAAAGTACTGTTGGGAGAGAAACATGAAGGTTATTCTTCCTTCCAACCTGCTTCCGGTATTTCTATTGGATTCAATGATTTTAAAATTCTAGAAACGCATAAGGTTCTAGAAAGTGTGGTAAACGATAGCGAATATACTTGTGATTTTGATTTTGGTTCAAGAATTGATCGTATTATTGAAGCAATACTTGAATCGGCTAAGTCGAAAACTTGGGTTTCAATTTAATCATATTTTCCATTTCGAGAGTTATGCTGTAATATTAACTAAAATTAAATGGAAATTAAAAGTTACTAGGGGCGTTGAGAATGAAACGAGATTATGGGTTATGCACATGAACCTTAGGAGATATTCCATTTGAAGACAAATGTAAAAAAGCGGTGGAGATTGGTGTTGATGGTATTGAAATGGAAGGTGATATCTCAGAAGATACTGAAAACATAAAGCAATTATTAAATAAGTACAATTTAAAAATATTATCCGTCACCCCAAAAAATGTTGATATTAGCAGTCTAGACTCTACGATACGAGAAAATGCAATACAATATTATATTAATCTTTTGGACTGGGCTAGAAACCTTGAAGTAACTAGAATTGGCTATCATGGAGATTTGGAAAAATACAAGGTTCGGAAAATGATAGTCTTGATTGGGAGTTACTTGTAGATAGCACAAAGAAGGTAATGGATAAAGCTGAAAACAATGGTATTCATGTTGTCTATGAAGTATTAAATTGATATGAGAATCATCAAATAGTAACATTACAAGAGGTTTTAGAATTAATTGAAGATGTAGGAAGTAACTATCTACTTGTACTACTTGACGCATATCACATGAACACTGAAGAAGCTTGTTCTCCAACGGCAATTAAACAGGCGGGTGATTTATTGGGCTTATATCATGTTGCGGACTCAAATAAAGAAGCGGTAGGAAATGGCCAAGCTAATATTAAATCACAGGTAGACAAGTTAAACACCATCAATTATAAAGGGCCTATTGTTATGGAATTAATGGCTCTTGGCCCCAATCCATTTAATCCTATTAAAAATAATAAGTCATTAAACACGATAGTGGAGCATTATAAACAGACTTTAAAAGTGTTGCAGGGCTGGGAGTAATGGATTAAATTTGTCTGGGTTATGATCTTAATATGTGTTTATTATGTTTTATAAATAATTATAATCATAGCAAGTTGATGGTAATTTAGATAAGTTAAAAGAAGATTGGTATATACATTTAGTTCTAAATAAAAAGAGGTGTTACAATGGTATCGCATAATATAGCTACAGCGCCAGTTTCTTGGGGCGTTTGGTTTCCGGATGATAAGCAACAGATTCCTTGGGAGAAGTGCTTAGATGAAATGGAAAAGGCAGGGTATGAAGGGTTGGAACTCGGCCCATGGGGGTATTTACCCTACGAGTCTAATCAACTAAGAAAAGAACTGGATAAACGTAATATGACGCTTGTCGCTACAACCTTAATGGACGATTTAACTTCTATAGAAAATACCGCTAGAATGATTAATCAACTTAACAATATGGCATCGTTACAAACGAGTTTTAAAGATGCAAAATATGTTGTTTTGATTGACGCTTGCTATACGGATCTTTTTACTGGAGAAAGAATCAGAAAAAAGGAACTGAATCTTGAGGAAAAAGAGATATTCTTTCAAAATATTGAAAGAATTCAGCGTTATGCGAAAGAGATGTTTGGGTTAGAAGTAGTATATCATCCTCACGCGCAAACACATGTTGAAACAGAGGAAGAAATAGATGAGTTACTGAAAAGAACAAATATAAATTTATGTTTTGATACTGGTCATCATGCCTATATGGGTGGGGATGTCATTAAATTCATCGAAACAAATCAGGATAGGATAAAATATATACACCTTAAGAATTGTGATCCCGTTGTCTTGGAGCAAACAAAAAAGCACGGATGGTCACTTGCAAGGGCTGTTAAAGAAGGTGTGATGACAGAGCCTAGTTCAGGAATGGTGGATATGCCGAAATTATTAGATGCCCTGAACGAAGCCGATTTCACTGGCTGGATTGTAGTGGAACAAGATATGTACCCGGCACCGTTCGATAAACCGTACCCAATTGCCAAAAGGACCCGCGAGTATTTAAAAGAAATTGGTATTGGTTGATAGATATAGACAAAAGGAGAGCGAGGAATTTATATGAGTGAAAATCAGTAATTGGAATTATCGGAGCCGGTAGAATAGGCCGGTTTCATGCAGAGAATATCAAGAATTCTCCAAAGGTGAAAAATAAAACAATTTCGGATGTCTTTATCGAAAATGCAAAGGATTGGGCGAGAGATATAGAAATTAATAATTTAGTAAAGGATTATCAGGATATTATCAATGATGAGGAGATTGATGCAATATTCGTTTGTTCGCCAACTAATACACATGCTGAAATTATCATTGAAGCAGCACAAAAGGGAAAGCATATTTTTTGTGAGAAACCAATAAGTTTTTAAAATGAAGAAACCGAAAAGAAACTTAAAATAGTAGACCGGAGATTCGATAGAAACTTTATCAAAATTCATGAGTCAGTTAAAAATGGAGTTATTGGTGATCCTCACATTGTGAATATAACTTCTCGGAATCCTGAGCCACTCCTAGTAGAATATGTCAAAAGTTCTGGTGGTTTATTTTATGATATGTCTATTCATGATTTTGATATGGCGAGATATTAATGTGGAAGTGAAGTGACCGAGGTCTTTGCAACAGGGGTGAATTTAATTGAACCTTATATTAAAGATGTAGGAGGCTAAACACTGCAATCATAACGCTTAAATTTGCAAACGGTGCTATCGGTGTGATTGATAATAGTCGAAAAGTGTTTATGGATATGATCAACGTGTGGAAATTCTTGGTGAAAGTGGGGATTAACTTGCGAGAATGATAAGCCAACAACGGTTGAGTTGAGTACGAGTACTGGTATGCAAACAGATCCCTTGAAGCATTTCTTTTGGAACGTTATAAGAATGCATATGTTGAGGAAACAAAGCTCTTTATAGAATCTATACAAAATAATACACACGTACTTTGTGCGGGAAATGATGGACTACAGGCACAGTTGATAGCCAAGGCTGCTCAAACTTCTTATGAGGAAGGGCGTCCAGTTAAATTAAACTAATATACTTTAGTATCCATACATGATTTATGGTTCATCTCATACTCAAAAAGGAGGTGTACATGATTGAGTTAGCGAATAAATCATTAGAACAATGCATGCCCTTGGGAGCGCATATTTATTTTAATCTGGCAGTTTTCTGTTTCTGGTTCGCCATTTATATTTATAGCCCTCTTTTTAGTGTATATTTAGAGGCAATACACTTTTCGTACTCAAGTATAGGGATAATTCTTGGAGGATATGGTGTGACACAGATCGTTTTTAGATTGCCCCTTGGAATTTTGACGAATAAACTATATCATCTAAGGAAGCATCTGTTGGTTAGTGCTTTCGTTACAGCGTTAATTAGTTGCTTATTACTAATCTATTTTGAATCATTTATTGCCGTCCTTACAGCTAGATTGCTTGCAGGTGTTACTGCCTCTATGTGGGTGATGGCAACTGTACTTTATTCCTATTATTTTAGTCCAGAAAAATCGTCTAGGGCAATGGGGACAATGCAGTTTAATATGGTAACAACACAGCTTATATGTATGACAACGAGTGGAATGCTTGTCCATATGTATGGATGGAATTTACCATTTTGGCTAGGAGTAATAGCAGCAATATTCGGAGTATTTTTTGCATTGAAAATTAAAGTGGTGGATGTTAAACCAGTTGTGAAATCCTCTTATTCTTTTAGTGATTACCTTCAGCGTACTAATAATATTTCTGGTTTGAAAATAGTAACTTTTCTTTCCATGATTGCACATGCTGTACTGTTTATCACTGTATTTGGTTTTAGTCCAATTATGGCAGTGTCCATTGGCGTAGAGGAACAGCAATTTGTTTGGCTTATGGGAGCGTTTTTTGTATCTCATGCTTTAACATCACTTGGATTAATAATTTTCCAGTTAAATCCAAAGTATAATAAATTAGTTCTTATTTTTAGCTTCATTTTATCAGCGCTGTTCTTATTTCTGATTCCAACAGCTGGTTCTCTTTTTGCAATTTGTTTGTATCATGCAGGTTTGGGGCTTTCCCTTGGATATATATTTCCACTATTATTGAGTGAGGTTGTCAGTATAACTCCAGAAGACCTAAAAATGTCAGCGATGGGTTATTATCAATCTTTCTATTCGATAGGTATTCTTCTAGGGCCGATTGTGGCCGGAAGTGTTGCAGAAAACGCCGGATTAACAAATTTGTTTATATATGCTGGAGTGATGACATTATTAACGGCAGGGTTGCTGATTATTTATAATCGAAAAAAAGTAATAAAATAAAAGAATTGTCGAAAATATCCACAAATAAGTTAAGCGCTTAATTTGAATTATAAACATTACTTTGGTAAAATATTGCATTAAATAAACGTATTATTTCTACTAAAAAGTGATGTTGGAGAGAACAAAAATGAAAGTAACCATTTATGATGTGGCGGAAAAAGCAGATGTCTCAATTGCCACAGTTTCAAAGGTAATAAATAATACCGGTCGTATTAGTGAGACAACACGTAAAAAGGTAAAACATGCAATGGAAGAATTGGATTATCAACCCAATATGATTGCGTCAGCCTTAATGGGGAAACAGACGAAAACAATTGGTCTTTTGATTCCAGATATTGTGAACCCTTTTTTCGCGGAACTTGCTAGAAGTATTGAAGATCGTGGCAATGAATTAGGCTATAATATTGTGATTTGTAACACAGATTATGAGTCTGAAAAGGAAGAGAAGTATCTTTCCCTTCTTATTCAGAAAAGGGTAGATGGCTTTATATTGGCCTCAGGTTTTGAGAAGCTAGATAAAGTGAAGGAATTAATGAAGAAAAACATTCCAATTGTTATTGTTGCTAGGGATCTTCCAATGTTTTCAGTGAACACGGTTGCGCTGGATGATTTTATGGGGGGGTATTTTGCGGCAAATCATCTTATTGAACTTGGGCATACAAATATTGGTATTGTAGCACGGGATTTATGGAGTAATCGAGAACGTTTAAAGGGCTTTAACCACTCTCTTAAAGAACACAATCTTACTCTGAACAAAGCTTTTGAGTTTATTAATGAAGTAGATAATATTGAAGCTGGTAGAAAAATGGGGAAAGTATATCTAAGTGATAAGAAACATAGGCCTACTGCTATCTTTGCTTGTAACGACCTTATTGCAGCTGGTGTTATTAGGGTCGCTAAGGAACATCATTTGGAGGTTCCGAAAGATTTATCTATTGTTGGTTTTGACAATACGTCTATCGCATCTATAATTGAATCAGGACTAACAACGGTTGCACAACCAATCAAAGGAATGGGAAAAGAAGTAGTTGACTTAATGATTTCGATTATCAAGGGTGAAAAAAAGGATTACTCAAGAATTACTTTGCTCCCTTCATTAGTTGAACGAAAAACAACGAGTCTATTGCAAATGAAAATATAACTGATATAATAATTAGTAGGTTAAGCGCTTAATTAAACTTGGGGGTGTTATTTTGACACAAGAAAACTGTTTAATTGTACAGTCAGGTGGTCCTACTGCCGTGATGAACAACTCCTTAATCGGTTTGGTGGATGCAATACTTGAGTCATTTCCGCGAAAAACAGTGTATGGAGCAAAAGGCGGAATTAATGGTCTCTTAAATAAAGAATTCATCGATTTGTCAAAATGGACGAATAGTGAGCGAAATAAATTGAGATGGACACCTGGTTCTGCGCTAGGAACATGCCGACATCGATTGACAGATGAGGAGTTTCACGATATTAATAAAGCATTAAAAGATACATCTATTAAATACCTTTTTTATATAGGCGGTAATGGTTCTATGGCTGTTGCAGATAAGATTAGCAAAATAGCTAATGAAGATAATTATTCACTTCAGGTCATCGGCATCCCTACATCTATTGATAATGATGTTGTATGTACCGATCATAGCCCTGGTTATGGAAGTGCAGCAAAGTTCATTGCTACTTCGATGATGGATATGAAAATAGATGTTGCTAGTTATATGGATGCATCAAGGAT
>Ga0079226_10004630_pt1 | contig 10494 bp, 5 predicted proteins | sample Poulit2014_FD_76345 | JGI IMG/M metagenome (GOLD analysis project Ga0079226, IMG submission 76345) | Agricultural soil microbial communities from Georgia to study Nitrogen management - Poultry litter 2014 | ecosystem: Environmental > Terrestrial > Soil > Agricultural land | place: USA: Georgia...
TACAACTGAAGCCTTTTTAATGGATTTAATTAATTCGGAACAATTTTCATTTAATTGGATTGCAACGATTATTGAAAAGGATAATGAATTTATTATTGAACAATGGTTTGATCGCTCTCTACAAGGAATTCAATCTAAATATTATTTTTCGGGACCGACAATTTACTCATTGACAGAAAATATACTTAAACACCATAAAGGTGATGATAATGCGCATGTTTTTTCGATTCCGTATGAGCATACGATTATATTATTTTGTACACGTGACTCAAATGTCAATGAATTAAATAAACATATAAACTACACATTACAAATATTAAAAACTGGAAAAAACACACTTGAAAGTGTTCGCCAAAAACAACAATGGAAAGATTCTGTCATTTTATTTCAAGATTCACTCATAAGAGCGACGACTTTTCATGAAGCGTTAAAAATGATTACTGAAGGGTTCGTTCATTATTTACCTTTTGAAAGAAGCGCTATTTTCTCTTATTCTACAGATGATGTCGGTATGGGGCTTTCTGGACTTCACTTTGATAGTAAAGCAATTAAATCAATTACAGAAAGTGTACGTAATCTACCTTTAATTGATAAAGGACTTGATTTATTACGTATTTTTGGAAAAGGGATGCGCTTCTTACAACCATTATACATTCAGGATGCCAGAAAAAGTTTCCCTGAAGAATATATCGAGCAATTTAAATTGAAATCGATTGTCGTTGCACCAATTTTTAAAAGTACGAATAATGAGTTGTTAGGTGCTGTTTTCTTAGACCAAGGAGAGAATCGAGAATTTACTATATCTGAAAACACATACACGGCCCTTATTAAATTTGGACAATCTGCTGGTGAAATTTTAGGTAAATTTACTGACAATATTGACGCATTTGATCAATCCGTACAATTTTCACCTCGTGAATTAGAGGTACTACAGCTTATGTCAGATGGAGAATCAACTACGAGCGCTGCTTCTGTTTTACATTTAAGTGAATATACAGTTAGGGATTATATAACATCAATCATGCAAAAAATGAATGCGAAAAATCGAACCGAAGCAGTCGCCCGAGCAATACGTAAAGGTATTATTTAAGTACCTTATTATTTTATCAATTTAGTTGATTCAGTGCATTACTATGTAAAATTGAGCATGTTCAACTAATTTACCTTACAAGGTAAAAAGTAATGTAATACATTGAGAAGATGAGTCTATGCCCAATTTGTAGTGCTAGTTAATTAACCAAATCAAAAAAGCCAATGAACGACTCATCAGCTCTTTTTAATTAACCTCATATTTATTTGTAAATGTAATATCGATTTGCTTATGTTCATTTCATGATTTACACAATTTTCGGACGTAACCTTTAAATTATTTTATGTTAACTGACTTCCTGCGCTTCTTCTTTGTAAGCCGCCTCAATTTGATCTGCATATTTCTCTTCAACAATATTTGCACGCAATGATAATTTCGGTGTTAATTCCCCGCCATCAATCGTCCATTCATCACTAGCGATTATTACTTTTTTAGGTTGCGCGTAATTAGTGAACTTTTCAGTTAAACGGAATACTTCTTGTCCTAGCATTTCTTTTACTTTTACATTTTCACAAAGCGCTTTGTGAGATGCCTCCTCTATTCCTTCTCGTTTTGCCCATTGAACGAGACTTTCAAACTCGGGATTAATGATACAAACAATATAGTTCCTATCATCACCGATGACGAGGCTTTGTGCGATATAAGCACTTTCATTTATCGCATTTTCAATTGGTTGTGGTGCGACATTCATGCCAGTTGATAATACTAAAATTCTCTTTTTCCGATCGAGTATTTTTAGGTAACCTTCATCGTCGAATTCACCAATATCACCAGTCTTAAACCATTCACCTTCAAATGCTTCTTCTGTTTCTTCCGGATCATTATAATATCCTTGTGTAATGCTCGGTCCTTTGACGAGTATTTCACCATCAGATGCAATTTTCACATCTATATTAGGTAATACTTTTCCGACCGTTCCTGCTTTCCCTTTCGTCATCGGGTTAGCAGTGACAATAGGAGATGTTTCAGTTAACCCATACCCTTCGTAAATCGGAATATCCAGTGCCCAAAAGAATCGGGCCATATCAGGGTTTAAAGTACCTCCTCCTGAAACTGTGACTCTCGCTCGCCCGCCGAGTTGGTCTTTAATTTTTTGGAATACGAGACGATTTGCTATGTTCCATTTCCGTTGCAACGCTTTCGGCATATATGTTTGTGAAATAAATTCGTCTACCCTTGCGTTTAAATAATATTCATACCTCTGTTCACCGATGGATAAAGCCCAATTAAAAATTCGCTTTTTGATCGGCGAACTATTATTAATTTGTTCACGTATCACGGTATATATTTTTTCGAATAAACGTGGGACACTTGTAAAAATAGTCGGACGAATTTCCTTTAAATTTTCTGGAATCGTTTCAATACTTTCGGCATATGCTATCGTAATCCCAATTGATAATGGTAAATAATGACCTGCCAATCGTTCAAAAACATGAGAAACAGGTAAATAAGATAACGTACTATCATCGGAACGTAATTGGATGGAGTGACTGACCCCTTCAATATTAGACAAGATATTTCCATTCGTAATCATAGCACCTTTTGGATTTCCAGTTGTCCCAGATGTACTAATAATAGTCAATAGTCGGTCGCGGTCAAATTTCGACCATGTTTGCTCCCACGTGTCGATCATTTTCGTAGCGCCTAATTCTTTAACTTGTTTAAACGAATATTGATTATCAGAAAGTGACAAGTCATCTGATAACGTCATTAAGATCATACATTTTATCGGGGCAGTTGCATTGATTACTTTCGTAAACTGTTCTTTATTCTCGACAATCGCAACGGTCGACTCCGTTTTATTTAATATATAATCGACCCGCTCGGTTGGTAGTGTAGGATAGACCGGTACACTTACCGCACCTATACTCGCTATCGCAAAATCACTAATCGCCCAAAACGGTCCACTATCTGCAATGATGGCAACTTTGTCTTCTTGCTTCACACCAAGTGCTAGCAAACCATTTGCGAAGGATTTGATTTTGTCCCAGAATTGTCCATACGTCATATTTACGTAAGTGCCGTTTTCCTTCCAAAGCAACGCATCCTTATCTGGATATTTTTTCACTACACGATGGAGCATCTCAACTATATTATTCGGTTTCCTCATTTAACACCCTCCCAATTCTATTTGTGTTTACGTTATTTATATCGTTAAAGATCATCATACATGACAAATAAATGCTAAATTGTGTTCTTTCTTTTGAAAATTCGCTAACTAGTTAATTATTTGTTTTCAATTTCACCTACCCAATAAATCCAGCCTTAACCATTTTCAATCAGCCTATTAATTGATCTGTTGCATTCTTCTCCTTTTAAATTCACTCACTAAATTTAATATAAAATGTCTACTATTTCTTTGCCATTAACCTGAAATGATAAGATAGTGCATATTTCTATTCCACTCTTTAAAATGAATCAGTTATACACCACCCATAAGACATTAGCTCTACTTATTATTTATTATATGCTATAAGACCCCTAATGTAAGCGTATACAATTATCACGTTTTAATCAAGCCCTAATTTTGTAGGTTTGATTAAATTTTGTAAAATGCGCCTGAAAATTCAGATGATGAATCAAGTTTGATATTTTTAAGCATTCTTATAAATTTGAATCGTTGTTTTTAAATAACAAACTTGTCTCGTTTTTAATTTTATTTACGAATATTAGCGCAATTTCTCCACGACAGCTTTAGCTGTTTCTTTTCCAGTAAATAAACATCCGCCTAAAAATGTCCCTTCTAAGGAACGGTACCCATGGACACCCCCACCTCCGAATCCGGATACTTCTCCGACAGCGTATAACCCATTGATTGGATTACCCAATGCGTCTAATACTTGCCCAGATAAATTAGTTTGTAATCCGCCTAATGTTTTTCGACTTAAAATATTTAGTCGAACTGCGATCAGTGGTCCATGTTTAGAATCGAGTAATCGATGTGGTTTAACCGCACGGATTAATTTATCTCCTAAATAGTGACGCGCACCGTGCATCGCTGTAATTTGTAAATCTTTATTAAATTTATTCATTATTTCTCGATCACGTGCCTCTACTTGTTTGCGCATATGCTCGATATCGATTCGTTTTTCACCGACCAATTTATTCATTTGTATGACGAGACTATCAATTGTTTCGGCGATAACGAAATCCTCCCCGTAATCCAGAAACGCTTGCACGGGTCCTGGTGCCCCCGGTAAGAGTCTTTGCAATAATTTTCCGATACTTTTACCGGTTAAATCAGGATTTTGTTCCGATCCAGATAGGGCGAATTCTTTTTCAATAATATCTTTCGTTAATACAAACCACGAATAGTCATACCCAGTATCCATAATTGCTTCTAACGTTCCGAGTGTATCGAATCCGGGAAAATTAGGTGTGGGGAAACGGTTTCCTTCCGCATCAAACCACATCGAAGACGGTCCAGGTAAAATACGGATGCCATGTTTCGACCAAATGGGACTCCAGTTTTTAAGCCCTTCCGTATAATGCCACATCCGATCACGATTGACGATATTTCCACCTACCTGTTCTGTAATGGCAAGCATACGTCCATCGACATGTTTCGGTACACCGGAGATCATTGATCGAGGAGGTTCTCCTAAACGTTTTGGCCAATTTTTACGAATCAATTCGAAATTAGCGCCAATCCCGCCTGTTGCAACAACAACTGCTTCTGCTTCATAAGAAAATTGGTCCACAATCAAACGGTTACTATCTTCACCTCGTCGTACATTTGTCGGAGCCAAAATAGAACCTTGCACACCTGTAATGGCTGCACCTGTTTTCATTAGACGATCAACTTGATGTCTTCCTTTAAATGTAACGATTCCTTGTGCAATATATTCATTTAATTCATGAACGAAAGGTGAGACGAGTCCAGGTCCAGTTCCCCATGTAATATGAAATCGAGGAACGGAATTTCCATGGCCATCCGCTAAATAACCGCCACGTTCCGCACAGCCGACGACAGGGAAGAATGTAACCCCTCTTTCACGTAACCATGTTCGCTTTTCTTCATATGCGAACTGAACATATTTTTCCGCCCATTTTCGTCCCCAAAAGTCTTCGTTAGCTCGGTCATACCCAGCGGTTCCAAGCCAATCTTGCCACGCTAATTCATAAGACTCATTAATCCCCATTGCTCGTTGTTCGTTGGAATCGACTAAAAACAGTCCACCAAATGACCACCACGCTTGTCCGCCAATTGACTGCTCACCCTCCTGGTCTAATAATAAAACTCTTTTACCTGAACGAGCGATTTCATTTGTCGTGACTAACCCTGCTAATCCTGCTCCAATTACGATGACATCATATTGCAACGAATCCATCCCCCTTTTTATTCCATTATATATGAAACTTGGTCACTTTTGTTGAATTTATTTATTTTTCTAAAAAATCAATTTTATCGTTGGATTGCCAAAGTTAGTTGTTGGAGGTTCGTTTTAAAAAAATATTTATTTAAATTCATTGTCAGAGTATTATTCGATGTACATCATCTCACATTAAACAATTTTTTGTAATTTAACCTAAATTTAACCTTCAAATGTTATTTTTTTAGTAAGATGATTTTTACAAAATAAGGAGGGAAAAAGCATGAAACGGCATTTCTTACTTTTAGTTAGTTTATTCGTTGTCAGCGGAATAATAGCAGGGTGTTCTTCTAATAATGCAAGTAGTGATCCAATCGATGTCAGTGAGAACGTAAATAATGAAACAGAGGAAGTTACATCTGAAGATTCAGTTGGAAATGGGGCTGATCCCGAGAGTCTCGGTGTCGAGCTACGTAGTCATGACTATGACGAAGCAGAAGAAGAGATTGATCGCTTTGTTGAATATGAAGATGAATATTATATAAAAGACGGAGAGAATTTAACATTACCTGATGAATTTCCGAGCGATTTTCCAATTGCCGATGGAATGACTGTTGAAGAGGTAGCTGTAAGAGAATCTTTACTCGAAGTTTTATTCAATGATCATGGGAATTATACTTTTGAGCAAATGACTGAATTTTATGATCATTATATTCAATCAGATGCATTTGATGAAGGTGGATTTTCAGAGGAGTCTAGCTTACCAGTAGGCTTAGATGTTTACATTGGAAAAAGAGACGGGAATGAATATGTTATCGGTGTTAACAATGAGTATGACTATACCACCGTATCACTTTCTATATACTTCGAATAACTAATGCTTTTCGTTCCGAAGTAAAAGGTACACATGTTAGTTACCAAAACAATATACCTATAATCAAATATGCGTAACAGAAAAGACGACTATCGATTTTTTAATTAGTCGTCTTCATTTTTATGCTTTTCAAATGATTAGTTTTCAAGTGAAATGGTTTGTTTCCTGACAAATCTCACTCGCTTACCTTATTACGTGACCTCCTATTTCTTCATATAAATCTAATACACTTTCATTCACCTGCTGTGCGTCTTCCTGCTTAAGGTGACTATCAATTTTATTTATTAATGGGCTCGGAATTAAAAAGATTATCATTACAATGACGACAATACTGATACCAGCGAGTAATAGTGGTGCATTTAAATAATCGAATAATATGCCGAACAATACAAATGAGATAGGAGAAATTGCCATAGCAAAGGTTTCTAAAAGTCCAAAGAAACGCCCCTTCATCTGATCATCAATCGACCGTTGAAACACTGTGAATATAATCGTATTCGTACTTGTAATCGCCACACCTAGTAAAAACATGATGCTGAAATAATAAATAACGAGCACAGTCATACTAAATGGAATGAAATATGGGATGACTACGGATAACATGACAAATCCTGTCGAAAACAAACACAGTTTTGTTCTTTGCATCGGGCGCTTTATCGTTGGGATAATCGCAAGTAATATTGAAACACCGAGCATACCGAACGCAAAACCAGATTCCGTTATCCCAAATGAAGCAGCGGGAATTTTGAATTGATGAATCAATGTATACGAATAACCAATTTCAAATGCCGCAAAAACAAAATTAATTAATAAAGCGATAATCAAAATACGCATCGCAAACGGGTGATTTTTTGTATATTCAAAGCCAATTTTAATGTTTGTTAAAAGTGATTGATGTTGCGGACTTTCTACTTTTGTTTGTTTTTTACTAAATACTAATTGGGTATTTAACAACACTGCGAATAGAAATAATCCGACAAAAATGAATAACATTCCATATAGCGGTAAAAAACCGTATACAATTCCCCCGATAATAGGGCTGGCAATCGCGGCAGACGAGATAGCTACTTGGTTCATACTCGATGCCTTTTGAATATAATCTTCTGAAAACAACTCCGTAATAGCTGCACTAAATGCGATTGAAGTAAATGACGCAGTCACTGATAATAATGCAGTTGCGACATAAATTGCCACAAGATGTAGTCCAAACATATACATATATATCGCCAATCCAAAAACGACTACTAAAGAACTGAGTTGGGAAATAATAATAATTTTCCTTTTTGAAAACCTGTCGACCAACTCACCAATAAAGGGACCTGCAATCGATCGCGGCACTACATTACATATTAATTGTAAAGCGAAACTAAGTGATGAACCCGTCGTTTGCAAAATATAGAAACTAATCGCAAATGCGTATGTTTGGGAGCCAAATCCTGCAATTAGATTACTAATCGTATATAAAGTCATCTGTTTTCGTTGTTTTAGCCCTTTTTTCATAAAAAACACCCTCTATTGTTTAATTTAATTAAACTTATTGTATCGTCACAACTTTTAATTGTCAATAGCTATGTTTAATTTAATTAAACCCATTTTTTAATTTATTTTGTTATAATAGAGATGAGGTGAGTAGATGGCAACGTTAGGCGAACGTATTCGTGCGTTACGGAATGAGAAGAAATTAACATTAGTTCAGTTAGCCGGAAATAAAATGACAAAAGGGATGCTTAGTTTAATTGAAAACAATAAAGCAACCCCTTCGATGGAAAACCTTACATATATTGCAGAACAATTAAATGTCCCGATGGCTGAATTACTCGGCGATCATATCGCGAAGGAAGAAAATTTATTAGAACAAATAAAACAATTAATCGATGAGGACAAACCTTTCGATACTTTTGCAGACGACATCTGGAAGCTTTATAAACCGGAGCAACCATTTTCCGAACAATTATCAGGCGCACGTCTTGCGGTTTATTTTGGAAAAAGCGCCTATTATGTAGATCAGTCGATTGCTCCATTTTTTACGCATGCGGAAAAGGTTTATAAAAATTTGCACGCGGCAGACTTATGGGTCGATACAATTATTGATCGGGTTAAGTTGTTTGCTAATGATCGTCAATATAACGAAGCGATCCAATTTTTCGCATTAAAAAAAGACGAACTAGATTCATTAGCTGTTAAACCAACGCCTATGCGTATGTTAAAATGGTATTTTTATCTTGCAGCAATCCAATTCGGACTAGGGTCTTATTCAGAAGGTATGGAAACGATTGAAAAAAGTATGAAGCTATCCAAAGAACATCATATTTATTACATGATGAACCAACTGTTACGAATGGGAACTGCAGTTGAAATGATGACCCATCATGAAGATTACGAACAAAAATACTTACAAAAGTTAAAACAATATATGATTTTTTCCGAAGATGAAGATTTACAAGTGTATATACCATTTATTGAAGCACATTTCAATACGACATATCACATCGATTTACAACGTGCTAAAAACCTGCTAAATCAAATTGATGACCAAAAAGTGACTGACATATATTTTCCTTTTCTTGATTTGGAGCGGGGTAAACTTTTGTATTATGAAAATAAATATGACGAAGCACGGCATTATTTTAATAAAAGTGCGAACCAAGATTTACTTGCACACCCGTTTGACCAAAGCGTTCTTGCTTCTCGTTATACGTATTTAGTTAAAATTGCACAAAAAACGGACGATAGTAAATTACTAAGCGAAGCTATATCGCTAGGAAAAAAATTGTACGATAAACTACCAAATTCATTTTATAAAGAGCAATTTAAAGAAACAATTAATGACTAAGTTTAATAAAATTCGAAAGATAGCTTGAGGTAATTACATTCGGTAGATCTCTTATATTAAATATGAAGTAGTTTTTTATCACAGATAGGATAATTCGTTACTATCCTTAATTTTGAGGGCAGTAGATTTCATTGTGGCAGGATATTTTTGGGCGGGCTTCCAGAAACATAGGAGAAAAAGGCTTTATCCTTTCTGAATGCAAATATAAAACCATTCGACCTTAAAGTATTACAATTCATCGTCACACCTAATCGACGATAAAACAAAAAAACGACTACTGGTGTTAAGTTTCAATAGTCGTTTCGTTCATTATCATTATTCTGCTGAGTTTTTTAAGTTATAAAATGCTTCCCAGCCGGCGTATACACCTAAGCCAGCAAGTTCATCTTCGATTCGTAATAATTGGTTGTATTTTGCAACACGATCTGTTCGTGATGGCGCACCTGTTTTGATTTGACCTGCATTAGTTGCAACTGCAATATCGGCAATTGTTGCATCTTCTGTTTCACCTGAACGGTGTGAAATAACCGCCGTATATCCAGCGCGTTTAGCCATTTCAATTGCTTCGAACGTTTCGGTTAATGTACCGATTTGGTTAACTTTAATTAATATTGAGTTACCGATTCCTTTTTCAATTCCTTCAGCAAGCTTTTCCGTATTCGTAACGAATAAGTCATCACCGACTAATTGAACTCGATCACCAATTCGTTCAGTTAGTAATTTGTGGCCATCCCAATCATCTTCATCAAGTCCATCTTCGATTGATACGATTGGATATTTATTTACCATTTCTTCGTACCATGCGACCATTTCTTCAGACGTTCGCACAACTCCTTCACCTTTCAAGTTGTATTTTCCGTCTTCATAAAATTCTGAAGCAGCAACGTCCATCGCAAGTTGAATATCTTCGCCAATTTTATAACCAGCACGTTCAACCGCTTCAGAGATTGTTTGCAACGCTTCTTCATTTGATTGTAAGTTCGGTGCGAACCCACCTTCATCGCCAACTGCTGTATTTAATCCTTTTTCTTGTAAAACAGCACGTAATGCGTGGAAAATTTCGGCTCCAGCACGTAAAGCTTCCTTAAATGTCGGTGCTGTCATCGGCATAATCATAAACTCTTGAATATCGACGTTATTATCTGCGTGTTCTCCACCATTTAAAATGTTCATCATCGGAACGGGTAAGACATTTGCGTTAAATCCACCTAAATAATTGTATAGTGGAATGCCTAAATAACTTGTCGCTGCATGAGCTGCTGCTATCGATACACCTAGAATAGCATTCGCACCTAAGTTTGATTTGTTCTCGGTGTCGTCTAATTCAATCATGATAGCATCAATTATATTTTGACGTGTAACATCGTAACCGATTAACTCTGGA
>Ga0079226_10004631_pt1 | contig 10494 bp, 9 predicted proteins | sample Poulit2014_FD_76345 | JGI IMG/M metagenome (GOLD analysis project Ga0079226, IMG submission 76345) | Agricultural soil microbial communities from Georgia to study Nitrogen management - Poultry litter 2014 | ecosystem: Environmental > Terrestrial > Soil > Agricultural land | place: USA: Georgia...
GATCCGACCACGCCACGAATGTCATAGGCCTTGACGATCTCGGACAGGTCCATCGAATCGGACAAGAACGCTCCCCACACTCGACATCGCTGGTGATCGCAGCGTACCCGCCCGTAGCCCGCACCCAAACGGCGGAGCTACCGACGATTCAGTGCTGGCTGGGTACAACACGGAGGTGACCGCGCCTGCCCGCCTGGGCGGGCGGCCCCTCCGGGGACTGCTCCGGCTCGGAACGACCCGCCTCGCGCACGGCCTCCGCCAGCGCGGTCAACTCGTCACTGGAGGGCTCCGATCCACCGAACTCGCCCTGGTAACGCACCACCTCCCAGCCCTTCGGCACGGTGAGACGCTGCGCGTGCTCTTCACACAGGTCATAGGAGTGTGGTTCCACCGCTGTCGCCAACGGGCCGACCACGGCGGTCGAATCCCAGTAGGCGTAAGTCAGGGTGGCCACAGCGGGCTCGAGACAGCCCGTCCGCGAACACTTCCGTACGCTACGCACGCCGCCGACCATAGCGCGTCCCACCGGGTTCGGTGCGTAGGCACACCGAGGGACGTGAAATCGGTATTGTTGGGGACTGTGACCAGAAGTGACTACCGGGACGGACAGCCGCGCGGGAGACGGCGCAGAGATCGGCACGGTCGCAGGCCGCGCGGCCCCCTGTTACCTCGGTCGGTGCCCGCTTCGACCAGCAGGTCCGAGAAATTCGATTCCCTGGTGCTGGACGCGCTCGAACCGATCGAGACCCGCTGGCGACACCGGCTGACCGACCTCGACGTCGCCGTGGACGACGTGCCCGACGTTCGCGCCGCGACGGACACGCCCTCGACCGGGATGCTGCAGGACGGACTCGTACCGCTCTCCCAACTGGTACCGGCCGGGGTGGACAGCAGATCCGGTCTCCCCAGCCGCGCACGCATCGTGCTCTACCGCAGACCGCTCGAGGCACGCACCCGCAACCGTGCCGAACTCGGAGAACTGGTCCATCAGGTCCTCGTCGAACAGGTCGCGGGCTACCTGGGGGTCGAGCCCGACATCATCGACGGACCCTGAGCGGCCCCCGCCCCGGATCCCGGGCCGGAGATCCCCGGCCCGGGATCACGGTGAGCAGCGCGAACAGCAGGGTGGCCACCTGGACCAACAACAACACGTCTCGGTAGTTGACCGAAAAGCTCACCGTGATCTCCGACTGTTGCTCGGGCACGGCCACGCCCACCTGGTGCCCCCATGCGGCCACGATCGGGACGGGCTCTCCGTCGACCCGCGCGGTCCAGCCGGGCTCCAGCTCCGCTGCCAGGACCAGCAACCGCCCCGGCGGTCCTTCGGAGGCCCGCACCCGCACATCGGGAGGCTCGGCCGATTCGACCATCGTCCCCTTACCGTCGCTGAGGTCACCGCTCGGCGCCTGGTCGTTGACGGCACGGTGGGCCTCCACCGGGGACAGCAGCATCACAGGACCACCCTGCGGTGTGAGTCGCAGCACCGTGCGACCGTCCGAGGTCGCCGGCGCCGAGTCAACCAACTTCGGTACCGACTCCCGCAATGCACCGCCGTCACGTCCGGGGGGAAGCACGACGAGTTCCACTCCGGCTGCCACAGCCGATGTCACCACGTCCCGTTTCCCCGCCAACAGACCGCGTTGCCATTTCCGCAGTCGCTGGGCGCTCTCGGCCGACACCGCCACCGCCGTGTCGCCGAACCGGGGAGTTCCCCCCGCTGTCTGTCTTGGCGGCCGAGAACCGTCCCCGAGCACGAGTACGGCACGCGAGCTGTCCACCAGTTCGTTGTGGGTCTCCGAGGCGAGCCGCACACCACCCCCAGGACGCAACGGGCCGTCCCCGCCACGCAACACCGCGGACGCCAGCAACGTCAACACGGCGAGCACCCCACCAACGGCAGCCAACCTGCGCATCGTCCGGGGTACCGTGCTGGCCGGCGCCATACCGGCACCGAGCACCACCAGCAGCAGGCCCGTGCCCAGTACGAGCAGCCCGGCCGCCGGCGAGACATCGGTGTCCTGCCCGGTGAATCCCCGCAGCACGATCACCGCGGCCACCCCCAACACAGCGAGGACCAACCCCGGCAACACGCGCGGACTCGGACGTGCCGCGACAGCGACCACCGCAGCCAGTAACAGCACCACGCCGGTCGGCAACGCCCCGGGACCTCCCGGATCGAGACCGGCAAGACCCGCCACGGTGACCCCGGATTCCCCCTGATCTGCGAAAACGCCGAACAGCAGTAACCGGGGGTGCGCCACCAACGCCGGAATCCACGGCAACAGCAACCCCAGCGGCAGAAACACCACGATCGCCGCGGAGGCCACGGTGCGAACCCTGCCCGCCGGCCACGGGCACACCAGCAGGCCGAGTACCAGGTCCGCCAGCATCACCAGATGAACCACCGGAAGGAAGGCCCCCGTCACGGTCAGGCAGAGCGCGGTGCCGACGGCCACGCTGAGCCACCGCCGGGACGGGCGCGTCAACACTGCCCTGATCCCGGCCAGCAGCGGTGGCAGCAGCAGATGGCCGACGACCACACCGAACATGCCCTGCGCCACGCCCGCTGTGACCACGGGCAACAGGCCGTACGCGGCCGCGATTCCCGCCCGCAACCAACGGTGCACGGGAAGGCGTGCGCTCGCCGCGTACGCGCTCAACGCCGCCAGCGGAATGTCGCCGAGCAACAGTAACGAAACCAGAGCCGCAGGCCCTCCGACGGGAGCCAGTGGGGCGCCGAGGATACCGAGTACGGCCAGGGCAGGCGGGACGCTTCCAGCGACTCCCCCGGCCACCGGTTGCCAGGACGACAGGTAGGTCGACCAGAGTTGGCCGAGTTCGCCCACCGGAAGCAGTTGCCCACCAGCCAGGTCGAGACCCAGACGCCCCCAGTGGATACCGATCGCGACAGCACCGAGCAGCACCGCGAGCAGCACCGGTGGCGCCAGCACAGTGGCACCGGCAATGCGACGCCTGTTCACCTCGACGAACACCACCCCGGGTGGGAACTGTTCGACGTCCTGGGTGGGCGCGGTCTCCTGGGAACGTCCGGCGTCCTGGGCGTGTTCCGGCTCCTGGACGTGTTCCGTCTCCTGGGCCTGTTCGGTCACGACCGGGTGTGCAGGCGCCATCGTCTCCGGTGACGCACCCTCGGCGTACTCGGTATGCGGCACCGCCACCGCGAGCACCTCGGCCGGTTTACGCAACCGCGTGCCGGCACGCCCGGACGCAGAACGTACGGCGCCCGCGGGCAACGCGTCCGGACCGTGTGGACGGATCGCAGCGTGCTCGCCCGTCGCAGCACTCCCCGGGTGCCACGCGTGCTTGCCCACAGCCTGCGGCGGTAACTTCCCCAACACCGCTTCGCCCGCCACACGATTCCGCACCAGCGTGAGCACACCCCTGCGGACCGCGGCGCGCAGCCGAGTGAACCGACTGACCACGAGCCCTCGGACCGAACCCTGATCCCGGCTGGAACGTGCGGCCCGCAACCCGGCCGAGCCCCCCAACAGCCAACGGACCGCTGTCAACTCGGCGCGTGCTGCCGCACCGTCCCGCACGATCAGGAATCCAACCGCCCGCAGCACGCACAACAGTGCCAACCGCGGCACCCCCAGCAGGAATGCCGGTAGGGAGGAGTTCACCAGCCACGTACGCATGCCGTGCGCACGCTGCGCCGCCCGTGTCGATATCCGTAACACGTCCGCACGTCGTTGCCCGGAACTCGCTGCCTGGGCATGGCCGACATGCGCAGCAGGCACGTGCAGTACGAGGTTCCCGTCAGCGTTCGCCCGCCAGCCGAAGTCGACGTCCTCGGTGAACAGGGGCAGCTCACGATCGTAACCGCCGAGCTCCTCCCAGAGCGCACGGCTGATCAGGGCACCGGCGCTCGGCACCGCGAGCATCTCGGTGGTCTGCTCGGGCAGTATCTCCGCGGGCTCCTCGTCAACCGTGGCTTGCCGGTGCCCGGTCTGCGTGTCGGTCACCACCCGACGCCGGTGCCCAGACGAGTCCGTGGAAACACCCGCGTCGACAACCAACCGCGGATCCGTCCAGTCCACCGCGAGCGGGCCGAGTACGCCGGCTGCCGGCGAGGCCTCCGCGGCACGCAGCAGGATGTCCAGGCACGTGGGATCGGGCGCGCAGTCGTCGTGCAACACCCATATCCACGATCCGGGATCGCCCCAACGGTCAGTGGCATGTTCCACCGCCTGCCCGACCGCTTCGGCGAAACCCGTTGTCCCCGCGACCGTGAGCACTCCGTCCACAGTGGGGTCGTCCGGGTCGGCGGCAGCGGTGAGCAACTCCGCCGTGTCGTCGTGCGAACCGGTGTCCACAGCAAGAACATGCCGTGGGCGGATCGTGCTCTCCCGCAGCGCGGACAGCACCCGCGGCAACCATTCCGCGCCGTTGTGGCACACCAGAATGGCCAGTACCGGGGCGCTGCGCAGCGACAGAGAGGTAGCTGTCCCGGGCACGCGCCACTCCAACAAGCCTGCAACCGAATACGTGTGGTCGCGGCCCAGCCTACGTACGCACGATGTCGGTACACACCACCCGCACCGCTACGTGACCGAGCCCGTTGTCCGTGCCCGTCGGCCACGCCCCCTGATCACGGTTTCCGGCCCGCTGTACGGCCGCATCGGCCACCCGAACCTCGCGCGGATCCCACAGCGCGGTGGCGACAGGAGCTGCTTCCGGCGTCCACCACCGGAACACCGAGGCAACGTTTCTAGGAGGCGCGGCGTTTCAGCTTCCGGCGCTCCCGTTCGGACAATCCGCCCCAGATGCCGAAGCGCTCGTCATGCTCCAGGGCATACTCGAGACACTCATCCTTGACCTCACAGCCCTGGCAGATGCGTTTGGCCTCCCGAGTGGATCCGCCCTTCTCCGGGAAGAACGCCTCGGGATCGGTTTGCGCACACAGTGCACGCTCCTGCCAGTCGTGTTGCTCGGACTCGTCGAAAAGGTTCGCGAGTACCGCCAGTTCCGCTGCTGAATTCTCCGGTCGGTCCATAACACTCCCCCGCTTTCTGTCATCCTCGTCGAATCGCACGTCCGCCTCCTCGCTTCCACGCACTCCCGAGCTGACGGTGCTCCGATACCAGCCGCCGCGTCCCGCCACGGCGAATGACATCAATGTGATTACACCCGCGTAACGCCAGCTGGTCAAGCCGAGTAACCACGTCGGGGGATGGTCGCGACCTGCACAAGCAAGTGGACACGCCGATCGAGTGAATCCCGTATTTACTCCGTAGTGTCACGGGTTGACTGCGCCTTGTCGTGATCCGCTCTGCATCCGGGGGTCGTATACCTCGTGGAACCGGATGCGAAACACTGGATACGTGCGACGTTCAGCAGTACGCCCCAGTCCGATCTTCCTCGGAATCCTTGCGATCACGGCTCTCGGCGGGATTTTCACCGCCATCCAGAGCCCGTTCCCAGTCACCGAATTCGACGGTCAACCCGCGATCACCGCTCTGGAGCACCAGCCACTGGGTACGTTCGGTATCGTCCTACTGATCCTCGGCGGCTGGGCAGCCTCGCTGACCCTGCACGAGTTCGGTCACGCCTTCGTCGCCTTCCGGGGCGGTGATCGTGAGGTCGCTCTCAAGGGTTATCTGAACATGGACATCCGACGCTACACCGACCCGGTCATGTCGCTCGTCCTGCCACTGTTGATACTGGCGATCGGCGGGATCCCCCTACCCGGTGGCGCGGTGTGGATCAATCGTGGAGCGCTGCATTCCCGCTCGGTCTCCGCATGGGTGTCGCTGGCGGGCCCGTTGAGCAACCTGGCCATCGGCGTCGTGTTGATCGTCGGCATCACCATGATCCCGATGCCGATCGGGCTCGCCATCGGGCTCTCCTACCTCGCGCTCGTACAGATCATCGCCTTCGTACTGAACATTCTCCCCATCCCCGGCCTGGACGGATACGGCGCGCTGGAACCCTACCTCCCACCGGAGGCGCGCGAGTTCGGTATGAAGGCCCGGCCGTGGGCACCGCTCGTGCTCTTCGCGCTCATCATCGCCGTACCGGGAGTCGGCAACGCCTTCTTCGAGTTCACCTACACCGTGTTCGACGCGATCGGTGGCAACGGGCAACTCGGACAGCTCGGATTCGCGGCGTTCCAGTTCTGGCGCTGAGTCGCATGCGAATCAACCACGGTGACGCTCCGGGCGCACCCTGCCGAGGTTCCTCCCCGCCAGTGCCGCGGTGGGCAACGCGCCGCACAACAGCAACAGCAGCATTCGCCAGTCGGTGACCAGCACACTGTCGCCCCCCGGACCGAACAACCCCAGCACGAACAACGTCACCAGCCACAACACCAACGGGAGGACGGCGATCCGGGGCCGTACGACCCGTGCGGCAGAGGTGACCAACAGCGGAGTCGTCACCAACGCCAACAACACGGTGACCGGGAACGGCGCACCACCCCACTCCGGCAGAATCGCGCCGTCGAACCGCAGTGGCAGGAAGAACAGTTCGATAATCGCCAACAGCACCGTGTCGACAAGCACCAACGCGAACAGCATCCAGTCCGCAACCCCGCCGCCGTCCGAGGAACCCCCACGGGTCACTCGAGGCCCCCGAAAAGGTCACTATCCGCTCCCTCACCGGGCCCCCGCGCGAGCACGAAATACTCCGTGTCCAGCACCGGCTGGGCGATCTCGTTCGACAACGCGTAGTAGGGCTGCCCCGCGGTGTGTGTCGGCACGCTGACCTGTGTGCGATGTGCCCGCAACGCGGCAACCTTGGCATCACGATGCGCACCAATATCGATCGCGGTGGTGACACGTTCGTCCGGCACGCTGGCGAGCTCACCGTCAGCGGGCGACCGGAACGGCATCGCGTCCGCGGCTGGTAACGCGGCCACACCATCCGCGAGCGGTCCTGTGGGAGTCACAGTGTGAAAAACTCGGCGCACCCCGGGAGAACGGGCCGCGATCGCCATTGTGATCTCGTGTGCCCGGATGTGATCCGGATGTCCGTAGCCACCGTCGGACTCGTAGCTGACCACGACCTGGGGATCGAACGCGGCGACCAGCTGCATCAGCTGTTGAGCCTGCAGCTGTGACGAGCCGCCGGTGAACGCCCGTGGATGCTCGGCGGCGGGCGTCCCCGCCATTCCGGAATCCCGCCAACATCCGATTCCGCCCAGATAGGCATGCTCGCGGACCCCGAGTTCGTCCAGCGCCGCAGCCAACTCACCGGAACGGTAGCCACCCAGTTGGTCTCCCTCGCCCGCTCCGAGCGTGCGTAACTCCGGTGGAATGATCTCGCCCTGCTCGCCGAGCGTGCAGGTCACCAGACCGACCTGGGATCCCTGCTCAACGTAACGTGCCATCGTGCCACCCGTCGTGATCGTTTCGTCGTCAGGGTGGGCATGCACCAACAACAGCCTGCGGTTCTCCGGCTCCAACACACCTCCGAGTCAAGCACACCGACAAGAGCACGGTGGACAAGGGCAACGACCGCACAGACCGCCACCCGGGCGCCGAATCGAAGGTCCGCACGATGCCACCGCCGGCATCGACGCCGGCGAGCCCGTTCCCGACCGCCAGCACCTCCGCCCGCTGGAACAACCGCAGCTCGGTCTCGTTCGCACCGGCCACGGCGAGACCGACGGTGCGACTCCGCAGCGCGGCCGCCATGCTCTCCTCATCGATCCGGCGCAGCACGAAACGTGCGCCACTCCGGATACCGGGTACCGAACCGGACACTGACCCGTTTCCCACCGTCTCCGGAACGGATGTCAGTGATCAACGGAAGGCAACACCAACATCGCCAACGCCGAGGTGATCGAGGAGGAATCAGCCAGCAGATGTGGCTGGTACCCACCGACGATATGTCGGAATCCGACGACAGGGACACCCGAGGATATCGAGACGGGACCGGTGAGCACACCGAGCGCGCCGGGCACTCAGCCGTCGCGACTCTTGGCGCGGGAACGTTCCTTGGCGCGAGCGGCGAGTTCGAGTGTCTCCTTGCGGATCCGCACTGCCTTCGGCGCCACCTCGACGCACTCGTCTCCCGCGCAGAACTCCAAGGCTTCCTCCAGGGGCAACTTCCGCGGCCGAGCCACGCGTTCCAGATCATCCGAGCCCGCGGCACGCATGTTGGTCAGCTTCTTCTCCTTGGTCACGTTGATGTCGAGGTCCTCCGTCCGCGGGTTCTCCCCCACAACCATGCCCTCGTAGACATCGTCGCCGGCCTCGACGAAGAACGTGCCGCGATCGGAGAGTTGCATCAACGCGTACGTGGTGACCGGGCCGGCACGGTCGGCGACCAGCGAGCCACTGTTGCGGGTTTGAATGTCGCCCGCCCACGGGAAGTATCCCTCGAATACGTGATTGGCGATCCCGGTTCCCCGCGTCTCGGTCATGAAATCGGTTCGGAATCCGATCAGCCCACGAGCGGGCACCACGTAGTCCAGCTTGATCCGACCGGTGCCGTGACCGGTCATGTGCTCCATTTGGCCCCGACGGGCCGCCAGCAACTGGGTGACGCTACCGAGGTAGTCCTCCGGCGTGTCGATGGAGAGCCGCTCGAAGGGTTCGTGGAGCTTGCCGTCGATCGTTCTGGTGACCACATCGGGTTTCCCCACGGTCAACTCGAAACCCTCCCGGCGCATCTGTTCCACCAGCACCGCGAGAGCCAGCTCACCACGCCCCTGCACTTCCCAGACGTCCGGGCGTTCGGTTTCCAGCACCCGCATACTCACGTTGCCGATGAGCTCGGAGTCCAACCGACTCTTGACCAGCCGGGCGGTCATCTTCTCGCCGCCGCCACGACCGGCGAGCGGTGAGGTGTTCACCCCGATGGTCATCGATATGGCGGGTTCGTCGACGCTGAGCCGCGGCAGCGCCTCGGGATGTTCGGCGTCCGCGAGCGTGTCCCCGATCGTGATGTCGGAGATCCCCGCGATGGCGATCAGGTCGCCGGCGCTCGCCTGCTGCGCGGACACCCGTTGCAGGCCCTGGTTGACCAACACCTCGGACACCCGCACCGAGTTGACGCTGCCGTCCGCACGCATCCAGGCGACCGTGTCGCCCTTCCGCAGCGTTCCGGAGTGGATACGGATCAGTGCGAGCCTGCCGAGGAAGTTCGACGCGTCCAGGTTGGTCACCAACGCCCGCAACGGGCCCTCGGTGTCCACGGCGGGCGCAGGCACAGTCCCCAGCAGAGCGTCGAACAGCACATCGAGATTCTCGCCGTTCGGGAGTTCACCATCGTTGGGTTGTTCCAGGCTGGCGATCCCCGATCGGGCGGCCGCATAGATCACCGGCAGCGAGAGCAGCGACTCCATCATCTCGTCGCTCATGTCCTCGATGTCGGCGGCCAGCTCGAGCAGCAGTTGATGCGTCTGCTCCACCACCTCGGCAGTGCGTGCGTCGGAGCGGTCCACCTTGTTGACCACCAGAATGACCGGCAGTCCGGCCTCGAGCGTCTTCCGCAGCACGAACCGTGTCTGCGGCAGCGGCCCCTCGCAGGCATCGACGAGCAACAGCACGCCGTCGACCATTGCCAGGCCGCGCTCCACCTCGCCACCGAAATCGGCGTGACCCGGTGTGTCGATCACATTGAGAGTCACCGGCCCGTCCGGCGTCTGTCGGGCGATCGCGGTGTTCTTCGCCAGGATGGTGATGCCCTTCTCGCGTTCCAGCTCACCGGAATCCATCACCCGATCGACGGACTCGCCATGGTCGGAGAAGGCGCCGGACTGGCGCAGCATGGCGTCGACAAGGGTGGTTTTGCCGTGATCGACGTGCGCGACCAGGGCGACGTTACGCAGGTCGTTACGGACCTTTTCGGCAGTGGCTGTGGGCACGCGTTGGCTCCAGATACGAATTTACGCAAGGGACGACCGCACTGTCCCGAACGCACAACTCAGCCCGTCGTGCGCGGCGGTCACCACCCATAATACGCTTGACCCGAACCGATACGATCGTGTGGTGCCCGTGTCAGGGCATGACACCGCGCACAGCCGGCCCGGGAACGGGCGCTAGACCCACGATTCGACCTGCTCGTGTCCCGCGCACTCCGCGAAATCCGACCCTGTCGCGAATATCACTCCGAGTCCGTGTAGCCACTGGGAGTGCTCCCTGCCGACCACGCCGGTGGCACCGATGGTGACACGGAGTTCGGCGGCGTCCCGCACCAGTTCCCGCAACTGCCTGCATGCCTGCTGCGGTGGATCGTTCCCGGCGGTCGCCGCCACGACCTCGCCGGTCAGTACCACCGCGGTAACGGGGAGTCGCCGCCGCCGCACCAGTTCGAGATCCGACGTTCCGTTGATCGCGAGCGCGACCGCCGTCCCCTGTTCCGCCAGTACCCGGAGCGATTCGGCGAAGTCACCGCGAGTGTCGCGTAGCGCCCGGCAATCTGCCGACAGGCGCAGCGCGCCGTGCGGCAACCCGCTCCGCCGTAATACCGACGTGACCATTCCGACCAACTCGTCATCCACAGCGAGCCGGTCCGGCAGGGGGA
>Ga0079226_10004632_pt1 | contig 10492 bp, 7 predicted proteins | sample Poulit2014_FD_76345 | JGI IMG/M metagenome (GOLD analysis project Ga0079226, IMG submission 76345) | Agricultural soil microbial communities from Georgia to study Nitrogen management - Poultry litter 2014 | ecosystem: Environmental > Terrestrial > Soil > Agricultural land | place: USA: Georgia...
AATGAGCTAACATTAAATCGTAAACAGTTGTCACATAAGTTGTTTCACCATCCATTTCAACACGCTTGACAGGTACAGCACGTTTTAATACTGAACGTGTATCTTCATCAAAATACGGCATATCTATTGTTAAGACATCGTCTTCTTCGCCTAAGAAGCTTAGCAACGGCTCTATATCTTCTTCTGTTTGTTCATCGATTAGATTTAGATTCCATTTTCCTTGTTGATCCCAACGTGAACCCATTGTTCCTTGAGGAATCGCAAAATCCTTCGTCGATTGATTGTACATCGCTGACTTCCATTCATTGTAATCAGAATGAATACCTAAGTCTTTTGCATGTAGGAAACGATCAGCGACGAAATTATCTTTTGTTTCTTTAAGTCGTACGACAAATGGAAAGTCTGTATATGTTTTCGCATATGATTCAAAATACGGTATCATCTGTTCATGATAAAATTCTTTTAAAATGACATGCCCCATCGCCATCGCTAATGCACCATCAGTTCCTTGTTTAACAGTCATCCAGTCATCGGCGAATTTTGTTGATTCTGCATAATCCGGACTAACTGAAATAACTTTCGTTCCTTTATATCTTGCTTCTACTAAGAAATGTGCATCAGGTGTACGTGTTAATGGAACGTTTGATCCCCAAGTCATAATATAAGATGAATTAAACCAATCAGAGCTTTCTGGAACATCTGTCTGATCTCCCCATATTTGTGGCGATGCCGGCGGTAAATCAGCATACCAGTCGTAAAAGCTTAACATCGGCCCGCCAATTAATGACATAAAACGACTGCCTGCTGCATGACTAATCATTGACATTGCAGGGATAGGTGAAAAGCCAAGATTACGATCTGGCCCATATTTTTTCACCGTGTATAAAGTTGCTGCCGCTACTAACTTTGTAATCTCATCCCATTCTGCACGAACGAGGCCGCCTTTTCCGCGTGCACGCTTATACATATTTGCTTTTTCTGGATTTTCAACAATACTTGCCCATGCATCAAGCGCATCATCATGGTTTTCTAAAGCCTCGCGCCAAAGCATAAGTAATTTTTTCCGAACGTACGGATATTTCACACGCAACGGGCTATATATATACCATGAGAAACTCGCGCCTCTTGGGCAACCACGTGGTTCAAATTCCGGCATATCTGGCCCTGTTGACGGATAATCTAAATTTAAACCTTCCCATGTTACGAGTCCGTCTTTTACATAAATGTTCCAGCTACAAGACCCCGTGCAGTTTACGCCATGTGTACTTCTAATCACTTTAGCGTGTTGCCATCGTTGTCTAAATACATTTTCACTTTCACGATGACCAATGTGAAGTTGGCTATGACCGTCTGCATATGTTTCTTCACGCTTCATATATTTTAATTTTTTCCAAAATGGCGTCGATCGTTTCTTTGTCAAAGTCTACCCCTCCGTTTATGTGATAAACAAAGTGTGTTTATCTATTTAACACTAATATAACAGTAGAAAGTACTAATAGCTGTGACAAACGTCACAACTACGGTACAAGTCAGCAATTAGTCATTTTCTGATGAATAAACGTGATATATATCACGTTTATTTAATTACAATAAAAAAAGACATCCATATTGGATGCCTTCATCATTTTAAAAGTCGCTCCACTCTTTAATTATGTTAACGACGTCATCTCTTACTCGCTCGCTTTTAAATGTTTTCATATGATCGATTAATACAGAAGCACTTTGTTGCAGTCGATAAACACTTTTAATAAACGTATGTTTCGATAAGTTTTCTTCTTCTAATACATGAGCAAATTGTTTTTGGTAAAAAGAGCGAGCATTGACGAGTTGGTCTCCTCGACTAGCCGTTAATGACAATGGAATAAGTAACATTGGAATCCTGAGCGCTAAAAATTCAAAAATAGCATTCGCACCTGCGCGAGAGACGACATAATCGGTAATGGCAAATATATCTTTTAACGATTCGTTAACGTAAGCAAATTGTACATACCCTTTTCTCTGTATAGAATGATCGACATTATTTTCACCACATATATGGATAATTTGAAATGATTGAAGTAATTCATCTAAACTTTGTCTGACGATATCATTGATTTTTTGTGAACCAGCACTTCCTCCCATAATGAGTAACACCGGTTTATTTTTATGAAAACCTGTTATAGAAAAACCATGTTCTTTACTTCCCTGTAACAATTCTTCACGAATAACCGGTCCGATATATGTCGTCTTTTTTTCTGGTAGATAGCTCGATGTTTCCGGAAATGTTGTTAAAACTTGTTTAGCAAACGGAACGGCGATTTTGTTCGCTAAACCTGGCGTAAAATCAGATTCGTGAATAATCGTCGGAACACCTCGTAATCGAGCGGCAATAACGACGGGAACGGAGACAAATCCACCTTTAGAAAATACGACAGATGGTTCTTTTTTTCCGATCATTTGCCACGCTTGCATAATACCTTTTAAAACTTTAAACGGATCTTTTAAATTTTCTACAGACATATATCGTCTTAACTTTCCTGTTGATATCGGGTAATAATTCACGTAATCATACGACTTTATTAAACGACGTTCAATACCGTCATGTGAACCGATATAATCGATATTCCATCCTGCTTTTTGAAAAATAGGAATGAGTGCAAGATTAACGATCACATGACCTGCTGTACCACCACCGGTAAACAAAATACGTTTCTCTTTCATCATTTTATACTTCCCTTCTTATCACTCTATCAATAAACATCATAAACATAACATATCATTTTAAACGATGAAATCATACAATGTATATGTTTAAAATACTATGTAATAACTTATATGATATCGTAACTCATTGTCAAAATATAGCAAACTATAAGTAAGCAACCTTCAAATGAAGGTTGCCTGATAACGTAAACATTATTAAATATACTTACCTTTGGCTATGATTAATGTGTTGGAAAGAAAGCCATTTGTAAAAAGAAAATTATTCCAAACACGTATAAAATCCAATGTACATTTTTTCCTTTACCACTGATTAATTTTAACAACGGATAAGTAATAAATCCAACCGCAATTCCTGTAGCAATACTTGATGTTAAAGGCATCGTTAAAATAATTAAAAAGGCTGGAAATGCTTCATCAAATGTTTTCCAATCAATATTCGCTAAACCACCCATCATTAAACAACCGACAATGATTAAAACTGGGGATGTAATAGCTGGTAAATCAGCAATCGCGCCAATGACTGGTGAAAAGAAAATCGCAAGAGAAAATAATACTGCAACAACGATTGAAGTCAGTCCTGTCCGTCCGCCTACAGCAACACCTGATGTTGATTCAACATAAGCTGTTGCTGGACTTGTGCCAAACATTGAGCCAATTGTTGTCGCTGTTGCATCTGCTAGGAGTGCTTGCTTCACGCGTGGAAATTTACCATTTTTCATAAATCCGGCTTGCTCTGCAACCCCGATCATCGTTCCTGTTGTATCAAAAATCGTAACGAGTAAAAATGCGAACACGACAGTATATAATCCGTGAGAAAATACACCACTTATATCAAGATCAAAAAACACTGGTGCAGGTGGCGTTGAGACGAATTGTGTGAAATTTAACTGTCCTGTCAAATAACCAATCACACCTGTTACGAGCATGCCTATGAATAAGGCACCTTTTACTTTACGTATCATAAAAATTAACGTTATGAACAAGCCGACTAATGTTAATAAAGCAATCGGCTCATGTAAATCCCCTAACCCTATTAAATTTTCCTCATTTGCTACAACGATATTTGACATTTTTAATCCGAGAAATGCAATAAACAGTCCGATCCCGGATGTAATACCGAATTTTAAAGAAGATGGAATTGCTCGAATTAATGTTTCTCGTAGATTTGTTAAACTTAACAATACAAATATGATACCTGACAAAAACACGGTTCCCAAAACGATCTGGTAAGAAATACCGTACGTTGCTACAACAGTTGCAAAATAAGCATTTAAACCCATCCCTGGTGCAATAGCAATTGGGTAATTCGCGAAAAATCCCATATACAATGTCCCAATAACTGCAGTAATAACCGTCGCAATAAACACTTGCTCGAATGGTATACCTGCTGTTGATAAAATAGCTGGATTGACGACAATTATATAAACCATCGTAAGAAATGTTGTAATACCTGCAACAACTTCCGTTCGGATATTAGTGTTATTTTGTTGTAATTTAAATATTTTATCCATTTTTATCCCCTTTTTACGAATATTATTTATTACATATAATATATTATTCGTTTTTTGGTATTTTTGCAATACTTTTGAATAAAATTTAACATAAAAAAACCTCGCTTAATTAACTCAAGCGAGGTTTAGCAAATGTATGAATTATCCTTCTAATAGTAAGTCATATGGATCTTCTAGAAGTTCTTTAATACGAACTAAGAACTGAACTGCATCTTTACCATCGACAATTCGGTGGTCATAAGACAATGCTAAATACATCATTGGGCGTACTTCGATGGAATCATCCGGCATAACGACTGGACGTTTTTGAATAGTATGCATACCTAAAATACCGACTTGTGGTGCATTTAAAATTGGCGTTGAAACTAGTGATCCGAAAATACCACCGTTTGTAATTGTAAACGTGCCACCCTGAAGATCGTCAAGTTTTAATTTGTTATCGCGAGCTTTCGTTGCTAGATCAAGAATTTCTTTCTCAATACCTGCAAAATCTAACTTATCTGCATCACGAACGACTGGGACGACTAAACCATCTTCTGCTGATACTGCTATACCAATATCATAAAACTTCTTAATAACGAGTTCATTGCCTTGAATTTCAGCATTTAGCAATGGAAAATCTTTTAACGCACCGACAACAGCTTTTGTAAAGAAGGACATGAAACCGAGTTTAACACCATGTTTTTCCGCAAACTGATCTTTACGATCACCACGTAATTTCATAATTTCCGTCATGTCAACTTCATTAAATGTTGTTAACATGGCTGCATTATGCTGAGCTTCAACGAGTCGTTTCGCAATTGTCATTCGACGTCGTGACATACGAACGCGTTCAACTGGTTTTTCAAATTCAGTTTCTTCCGCTGTTTCTTTAGCAGGTTGTGTTGACTTTTGCTCACTTTTTGCCTTAGCTGCATCAACGTCTTCTGGTCGAATACGACCGAGTGGATCACGAGGTAATACTTCACTTAAATCGATATTTAATTCACGTGCACGTTTTCTTGCTGCTGGTGATGCAATAACATCTTTTGTATCTTGTGTTTCTGCTTGCCCGGTAGCTGGTGTTTCTTCTTTTTCTTCTTTTCATGTTCTTGCTTAGCATCTTCAGCAGTTGAAGATTCGGATGGTGCTGCACCTTCACCACTTTCATCGACTTTAGCGATGACGTCACCAACTTCGACATCTTCGCCTTCTTCGCTTAAGATTTCTGTAATAACGCCTGCATAATCAGTATTAACCTCTAAATTAACTTTATCTGTTTCCAGTTCTAGGATAGGATCTCCTTGATTAACGGTATCTCCGACTTTTACAAGCCATTCTGAAATTGTTCCTTCTGTAATTGATTCTGCAAGTTCTGGTACTTTAATTTCCTTCATTGGAATTTCCTCCCTTTGACGGATTAATTGCTTCTTGAACCACCTGTTCTTGAACGATTCTATGCATGTTAGGATCTCCAACAGATGGTGATGAACGTTTTGGACGACCGACATAACGTAACGTTTGCCCGTCTTTTAATAGCTGTCTTAAGTAATCTGAAACGAAGTTCCAACTGCCCATGTTTTGTGGCTCTTCTTGAACCCAAACAATTTCTTCTAAATTCGGTAACTCTTCAATCTCATTTTCTAATGCTTTTGTCGGGAATGGATAAATTTGTTCAACACGAAGGACACGGAGCCAGTCGAAATCTTCTTCAGACTTCTCTATTGCCTCTTCAATATCTACCATAATTTTTCCACTACCGATTAACAACCGTTTTGCATTTTCTTTATTCACAGCTAGATTCGGTTGTTCTCGTAATGGTTGGAATTTTCCTTCTGTAAACTCTTGAGCCTCCGAAGCAACTCTTTCATTTCTTAATAAACTCTTAGGACTCATAACAACGAGTGGGCGTGCTTCTTCACATCCACATAAAGCAGCCTGTCTGCGCAATAAGTGGAAAAATTGCGCTGAAGAAGTTACATTTGCCACAATCCAATTGTTTTCTGCTGCCATTTGTAAGAAACGTTCTAAGCGAGCGCTAGAATGTTCTGGTCCCTGGCCTTCATATCCGTGTGGCAACAACATACCCATGTTTGATTTATCGCCCCATTTGGCACGAGCCGAGGAAATGAATTGATCAAAAATAACTTGTGCAGCGTTAGCGAAATCACCGAATTGTGCTTCCCAAATGACGAGAGTATCTTGTGAATGGATACTGTATCCATACTCAAATCCAAGGGCTCCAGCTTCGGATAAAGGACTGTTATGAATATCGAAGGATGCTTCAGATTCTTTTAATCCATGCACTGGACAGTATGTTTCGCCTGTTTCAACATCATGTAATACTAAGTGGCGGTGAGCAAAAGTTCCCCGTTCAGTATCCTGACCTGTTAGACGAATTGGTGTACCGTCGGCAACAATTGAAGCATATGCAAGTGCCTCTGCTGCTCCCCAATCGGCTTTTTGACCTTCATCAAGCATTTTTTCACGGCGTTTAAAGATTCTTCCTAATCTCTTAAAACCCGTAAACCCTTCAGGACGTTCAAGTAAGCCATCATGTAAAGATTTAAGTGTTTCAAATGGAATAGCCGTTTCGATGTGGTCAAGATCTCCTTCAAGTTCTTCAGGCATTTCAATCGTATCGATTGAAGGTGTCGGGTTTTCCTTCATGCTGTCGTATATTGCTTGCAAGTCTGATTCTACTTTTTCTTTAAGTTTTGGTAATGTATCTTCTTCAACAATTCCTTCCTCAATCAAACGATCAGCAAAAGAATGTACAACACTTGGATGATTATCGATGTCTTGATAAAGCAATGGTTGTGTTGCACGTGGTTCATCCATTTCATTATGTCCATAACGACGATAACCGACTAAATCAATAACAAAGTCCTTATTGAATGTTTTACGGTATTCATAAGCTAACTTAATTGCTGCGATACATGCAATTGGATCATCTGCGTTCACATGGACGACTGGAATTTCAAAACCTTTTGCTAAATCACTGGCATAACGTGTTGATCTACCCTCTTCTTGATCTGTTGTATAGCCAACTAAATTATTAGCGATAACGTGGATAGTCCCACCTATATGATAGCCAGGAAGTCCGCTTAAATTCAATGTTTCTGCTACAATTCCCTCACCAATAAAGGCAGCATCCCCATGGATTAATACACTAAATGCTTTATCTATATTTTGTTTAGGGTACCCTGTTTCTGTTCGATCATCTTGAGCTGCACGTGTAAAACCTGCAACGACTGGATTAACGAATTCTAGATGAGACGGGTTATTTGCTAATGTAATTCGTGTTGATTTTTCTTCACCACTTTTCACTTCTCTCGTTCCACCAAAGTGGTATTTAACGTCACCTGACCAGCCATAATTAATGCCTCTTGAACCCTCAGAAGGAACTAATTCTTTATCAGGCGAATAATGGAATTCAGAGAAGATTAAATCAACAGGCTTACTTAGTACGTGTGCAAGGACACTTAAACGTCCACGGTGTGCCATTCCCATCATAATATTATCCACTTGATCATCAATGGCATGCTTAACGACCCTATCTAACATAGGGACCATCATTTCAAGACCTTCAATTGAAAAGCGCTTTTGAGCGACAAATGTTTTGTGTAGGAAATTTTCAAATCCTTCTACATGAGCGAGACGATCTAATAGTTGTTTTTTCTCATCGGCTGATAGATCTGCATGATATTTGCCGGCTTCTATGTGTTCTAGCAACCATTTCCGTTCTTCATCATTGTTTACATGATCAAATTCGAAGGAAATCGTTCCTGTATAAATATCTTTTAAGTATCGTACGACATCATAACCGTTATCGACACCTTGTGGTGCATATTCCCATAGCCACGATGCCGGAATGTCACGCAAGTCATCTTCTGATAAACCATAAGTTTCTGGTTTAACTAATTTGGTACCGTCTGTCTCTTTACCAATCGGATAAATATCTGCTTCTAAATGTCCATAACGGCGAATCGCTTCAACAAGTTTAATTGCTGAAGTTATTTTTTTGACGTCATCTAGTGAAGGTGCTTGATCACCATGTTGTATATCTTTCGTTACCTCTGATCGCTTAGGGGCTCCATGTTTTTCAAACAGTTCTTTCATTGATGGATCAACATTTTCTGGATCCTCTTTGTACAATTCATACTGTTCTTCAATATATCCTATATTAGGTCCATGAAACCCTCCCCAGAATCCCTCTAACGATTCCTCATTTTGTGTCACGTCTTATACCCCCATTAGAAGTTAACTTTCTCCGTATGCACGGTCCTAAATCCATTTACCATTATAGAACTGACAGATGAGTTCATCAACTAATATACCCTATTTTTCTACATGACACAACTTACTTAACTAAAGGGTTGCCACGTAAATAATAGATTTCTTTTAACATTTAATAATGGGAAAATTAAAAACGAATGTTTCTTTCATTTTATGCATTTCTTAAGACATTATACAAGCATTAAAATAACAAATAAATTTAGTCCGTCTTAATTCACATATAGCGATTTATCTTGTATAATATAATTTAACTAACGCCTAATGTCTTCTTTTTTGATATGTTGTGAATTTAAAGGAGGATATAATGATGAAACTAGCATTAATTATAGGAGTTATTCTCGTCTTTTTAACGTCTTGCTTAACATCCGCATATGAAGCAAAACCAGGCGTTCCAAAAAAGAATCAATATTAAATAATCATTAAAAAGTAGAGCATGAGTGTCATACTCTACTTTTTTTATTTGCCAATTCTTGAAAATCCTTGTTGACGCATAACCTCATAGATCATAATAGCTACAGCGTTAGATAAATTTAACGAACGCACTTTTTCTGATATTGGTATTTGTAAACAACGCTCTTCTTTTCCAGCGATTAATGCTTTCGGAATCCCGCTAGTTTCTTTCCCAAAAACAAAAAACAATTCTAAATTTAAGTTGCTAAAATCATAATCTGAGTAATTTTTCTCTCCAAAGTTCTCTACATAGTAAAATAAGCCTTTTGGATACGCCTTATACAATTCGTTTATTGAATGATATTCATATACATCTACATGTGGCCAATAATCTAATCCTGCTCGCCGGAGCATTTTGTCATCTGTTGAAAAGCCTAAAGGGTGGATGAGATGTAAAGTAGAATTCGTTGCTAAACACGTTCGTGCAATGTTTCCAGTATTTGCTGGAATTTCTGGTTGATATAATACGATATTTAATCCCACTTTTCATTCTCCTTACTATGTTAACGTTCATGAATGTCCGATTTGAAAAAATTTATATTGAATGTACGGTGTCCAAGCCGTTGAATCCTCATACGACCAATACCGATGACGACTATTGTCCGTATGGGCATTTACAAGTGGCATATTGTTTGCATCTTTGCTCACGACAATCGTCGTATGATCCCATCTTCCGTCACCCGAAAAATCATAGCAAATAATATCTCCAGGTTTAAGTTGATCAGCGGACTCAATTTCCTTTCCTTTTAATCCTTCTGTTGAGCCACTTAAATACCATCTAAGTGAATGTGCGACTGCCCAGCTATAACTCCAATTGTTATCTTTATACCACCATCCATGACTTCGATCAGGTACCCCCCGCATTGGAGCTCCACCAGCTAACAAACATTGCGAAACGTAATTTGTGCAATCGACCGAAAAACGATGAAAAGACGGATTGTAACTATTCCACCATCTTTCAGCATATTGTACAGCCGAACGCCGGTCGTAAGAAAAGCGCTTATTATATGAGAGAATGTTTGATTCTTTGAATGCCGGTGTATCTTGTTGTTGGTTGTTATCTTGCTTAAATGAGCAAATTTTATGTTTTATGATTTCTCCATCTTCAAAATAACATTGAACAGGTAAGACACATTCCTCAATGTAAAAATACGCACCTTTTTGTTTCAGGAAAAAGGTTAAGTGCAAATGGTATTGTAATAACCGCTTCCTATCGTAGCACAACTGACGATAAAACCGTCCACTTCCTCTAATGCGGACAATTTCTACTCCGCGTTGTTTACATAAATTTATTTTTCGCATCCACCACTTTTCTTCACTTAACTCACGTGTAAACATATGAAACCATAACTTTTTAAATCGTTCCATTAAACATCCCCCTCAATAATAACTTATGAAGGTGATGCCTGTTACATTGAATGATCATTCAATTTTTCATGTTTTAGCAAATAATGCTTTCGATCAATGCCTCCACCGTAACCGACTAAACTTCCATCAGCGCCAATTACTCGGTGACATGGAACGACAATTGATAAAGGGTTTTTATTCAC
>Ga0079226_10004633_pt1 | contig 10491 bp, 12 predicted proteins | sample Poulit2014_FD_76345 | JGI IMG/M metagenome (GOLD analysis project Ga0079226, IMG submission 76345) | Agricultural soil microbial communities from Georgia to study Nitrogen management - Poultry litter 2014 | ecosystem: Environmental > Terrestrial > Soil > Agricultural land | place: USA: Georgia...
CGTTAAAAAAATAAATTCCTTTTTTTCCTCTTGCTTTAAATAAGCCATCATGACTGAAAGTGCCAGTGCATCTTTTCGGGCTTTTTTCCACGCACAGATTGGGCAAAAACGATTTTTACACGAATTCCCTTTGTGCTGTTTTTTCTTTTCAAGACTTTCGTCAGCGACCATCATCATAAAAAGTGTGGTGGTATAGTTTAAACTTGCCGCTGTTGCCAACGGTAGATGGGCATAAGCATAGAAGCCGCACCAGATAGACATCACACCGAAAATACTTCTCGCTAAATGCGATTTTAAACGTGGCGTTCTAAAACTGCGATGCTGTCGATCCAGCATTACCCATAACCAAATCAATATGACTGACGGCAATCCTCGCGTAAAAATAATTGCGCCCAAACTCGCCCCTTCTTCTGACGACAATTTAACAAATGCCGCCATTGCTGCAAAAGAAGCACTGGCAAAAATCATCCACAAAGATTGCAAAATACTCATATTACTGTGCCAACAAATCGCGTTTTCTGATGCCTAATAACAGCAACGACAATAAATAACAGACGGCAGCAACTGCGATCAAACCGGCTAACCAAACGACTCGCCACATTATTGTCATTGTTTGCCAAGCAGCGATCTCCGGCGTGAGGTAAAACAGCAGAGCGCCCATTGCCACGGCAGCAATCACCACTTTCAAGAAAAAGTATAAACTTCGTGCGGAAAAATGGTAGACCTGTTGGTGCGATAAACCACGATAAAGCAGAAAAGCGTTCAATGTAGCAGACATTGCCGATGCCATTGCCAAGCCGACATAACTGAAAGGGATCGCCAATAAATTAAATCCCATATTACTGATCATCGCAATAATACCGTAACGCACCGGCGTTTTGGTGTCCTGACGCGCATAATAACCGTTTGCTAAGATTTTAATGAGCATATAGCTCAACAAACCGGCATTGAATGCCCACAATGAATAGGAAGCCGCCTGTACATCAGAAAGCAGGAAATTACCACGCATAAACAGCACCAATAACATTGGCTGTGCCAATAACGCAATACCGACCATTGCCGGCACACCGAGCAATAAGATCATCCGTACGCCCCAATCCAACGTCTGACGAAAAGCCTGCTCACTTTGCATATTATCTTTATTGACGTGATGGCGTGATAAGGTCGGCAAAATAACGGTTGAAATCGCAATACCGAACAAACCTAAAGGAAATTCCAACAAACGATCAGAGTAATATAACCAGCTGATTGAACCTGTCATTAAAAAACTGGCGATAAAGGTATCCAACAAAAGATTGATTTGACTGACCGATACACCAAACAGTGCCGGAATCATTAGCGTACGGATTTTTTTCACGCCGGCATCATTCCACGCCCATTTCGGTTTTACCAACAATCCCGCCTGTTTTAAAAAAGGGAGTTGAAATAAAAATTGTAACAGCCCGCCCAAGAAAATCCCTATCGCTAAACCAATGTCCGGATTGTCCAATCTCGGTGCAATAAAGAGCGCAGCGGCGATCATCGCCACATTCAACAACACCGGCGAAAACGACATTACACCGAATTTGCCGATAGTATTAAGAATTGCGCCAGATAGCGCCACTAACGTAATAAACCATAAATAAGGGAAGGTAATTTTTAATAATAACGAGGCTTGGGTAAATTTCTCGGCATCCGCGCCACCGTTCAACCAATCCATAAACCAGCCAGTACCGAAAACCGCAGTGACCAACGGCGAACCAATCATTGCTAATAAAGTTACAACGGTAACCAAGCCCCCCAAAGTACCGGACACTTTGGCAATAAATTGACGGGTTTTATCCAAATCTCCCTCTTTCTGATATTCCGCCAACACCGGCACAAATGCCTGAGAAAATGCCCCTTCAGCAAACAGACGGCGCAAAAAATTAGGAATACGGTTTGCAAATAAAAAGACATCCGCGGCGACACCGGCCCCCAACAAATTCGCGATCACCACATCACGAATTAAGCCCAACACGCGTGAAAGCAATGTCATACTGCTAACAACGATACCTGATTTTAATAATCCTTTGCTCAAAATAACCACCACAATTCGGTCTGACTTCATAAAAATTATTGCACATTGTATATATTTTTACTTTTTAAGCTATATTCTCACCGGAAAAACTGTTAAAATCACGCCGCCTTTTAATGGCTTACTTTGGTTGTGTCTCACTAAAGCAAGTTAGCTATTGCCTTGCTTACTCTCGAAGCAAATTTACGGCATCAAGCGATAAATTGATTGACAAAGGCTTAAAAAATAGGCATATTTTACGCCTTTCATTTTTAGTGTAATTAATTAGAAATTTTGGGAGTTTGACCTTGGCTAATATCAAGTCAGCAAAAAAACGTGCGATTCAATCTGAAAAACGCCGTCAACATAACGCAAGTCGCCGCTCAATGATGCGTACTTATATCAAAAAAGTTTATGCAGCAGTAGCCGCTGGCGATAAAGCAGTTGCAGAAGCAGATTTTGTTGAAATGCAAAAAGTTGTGGATAGAATGGCTTCTAAAGGCTTAATCCACAAAAATAAAGCAGCAAATCACAAATCTAAACTATCTGCACAGATCAAAAAATTAGCTTAATGATTTTTTTGGATTAAAAATAAAACCGCCGATTTGGCGGTTTTTTATTGTCTGTTCAAAGTTGCTGTAAGCGTTCCGCAAAACGTGCAACCTGTTGCCAATCGGTATACTCAATCTCTTTTGTCGGATCGGTTTCGCCACCGGTAATTTTCATAATAAAACGAATCATCATCCGATCAAACCAGCTATAACGTGGATAAAGCAATGCGCCGGCAAATACCTGAACCAACTGTGGTTGCCAATTAATTTTCGCCAACAATTTCCTCGTATAAACATTGGTTTGCGGTGTGTTTTTATCCGCTTTTCTTGCAGTTAAATTGACAGTATACAACGCCCCTTTTTTCGCTTGTAATTGAGAATGATGCTGCTGAATAAAATCATACAATTGAGTGCTGAACTTCCCATAGCGAATAGACGCGCCGATAACAACGCGATCATAAGGTGTGAGATCAATCTGCATATTTTCCGCTAAATTGACCAATACAGATTGCCCATTTAACTTGGCTGCAATCGCTTCAGCAATTTTTCGGGTTTGCCCATCGTGAGTAAGATATAAAATCAATGTTTTCATAAAAATATCTCAGTCTTCCAATAACTGTAATGTAAGTTGACCGGCGGAACGTTCATTAATGTGCCACGCCAACTGTTCTGCCTGTTGTTCAGCGATCGCCAGCTGTAACCTGACCTGATCGGTAAATTGTTGCGAGCTAATTTGTGCATCGTACTGTTTCAACAGTGCTTCCAACCACGCCCATTGCGCATATTCACAAATAAGAAGATACGATTTGCGCTCAATCTTAATTGTGGTTTCCGCCAGCTTTAAAGCTTGCTGTACGCCATTACCGTAAGCTTTTACCAAACCGCCAGTACCAAGCAAAATACCACCATAATAGCGCACCACGACTGCACAAACTTCGCCTAAACCACTGCCCAACAATAAATTTAACATCGGTTTACCAGCAGTTCCGGATGGTTCGCCATCATCGGAAAAGCCATACTGTTGCGAATCGGTCGGAGTGCCGGCAACCGTAGCCCAACAATGATGACGTGCATCAGGATGTTGCTGCCGTATTTGCTGCCAAAACTGTTTCGCCTCCTCCATTCCCGATACCGGCTGTAGATAGGTAATAAATCGACTTTTTTTGATTTCCTCACTAAAAGTAACCGCAGACTTTAACACCGGGTATTGCATAATTCTCCTTTTATGACAGTCCTAACTGTTGTTCCATTTTAACAGTTAAATTTTCCGCACCTTCAGTTCTCATCACAATATTATCCTCTGTACGAATACCACCAAACACTTTTAAAACATCGATCAGCGCCCAATCAATTTTGCTTGCATATTCGCTTTGCCGCCAAGTCTGCAATAATAAATCAATAAAATAGAAACCCGGTTCAATCGTCAACACCATTCCTTCAGCCAACTCTCGGGTACAACGCAAACTCGGATATACCTCCGGAGGACGTTTAATAGCCCCTCTTTTATTCTGTTGCCATCCACCAATATCGTGCACCTGCAAACCGAGAAGATGCCCTAAACCGTGCGGCAAAAATGCGCGGTTGATGCCTAAATCAAAAATCTGTTGTGCCGGTAATTTTACTAATTCACTTTCCGCTAATAATTCTGCAATTCGTTGTTGCAACTGAGTGTGATAGCTTAAATAGTTATGCCCGACACGCAAATCGGCAATAATATCGCGCTTAATTTGTTCCATTCCGCGCAACAATTCAGCAAATATGGGTTGTGTTTGTTGTTGATAGGTGCGCGTAATATCTGAAGCATAACCAAGATAACTTGCGCCGGCATCGATTAAGAAACTGTTGGCGGTTTCCGGCGCTTGGTGAGATAAGCGATTATAATGCAACACCGCGCCGTGTTCATTCAAGGCGATAATATTACCGTAAGGCACATTTAAATCCGACTGCTGACTTGCCTGTAAATACGCCGCATTAATTTCAAATTCGCTTTTGCCTTGCTCAAACGCCTGTTTAGCCGCTTGATGCCCTAACAATGCCGGTTTCTGTGCCCTAAAAATACATTCAATTTCATACTTGCTTTTATAAGCGCGATAATAATTCAAAATATTCAATAATTTACGATCATTAATCGAATAAAAACCGAGTGATTTCGCCAACGCCTCATCTTCACCGATAAATGCACAGTTTTTGCGACTATTCACCTCTTGCTGCATCTGTTGCGGCTGAGTAAAAACTTGCCATTCAAACTGTTCACACCAAAACGCCTTCGGCAAGGCTTCAACAAAATACCAATAATCCTTTGGTTGATAAAAATAGAGTTTTGGTTTGCTGTAACCGTCTAAAAACAACCAACTTCCTTCAGCCTGTGGCATCGGCACAACATAATTGAAATACGGGTTAATATGAAAAGATTTGGTTTGATCATCCACAAAATAATAATCCGCTTGACCGGCATAAATCCACACGCCATCAAGCCGACAGCTGGATAAAGCTTCCTGTATAATAGTCTGAATGCGTGCCAAATGAGCATTAAATAACGTTTCCATTCTTTACTCCACTATCCCATATTGCGTAAAAATGCAGTATCATTACTGCCTTTATTAATAATCAGCAGCAATCATATGACCGAATTAGAAATTAATCAAACACTTGATACACAAGGATTACGTTGTCCGGAACCGGTAATGTTGGTAAGAAAGAAAATTCGTGAAATGCAGAATGGAGAAGTTTTGCTTATTATTGCCGATGATCCGGCAACAACACGCGATATTCCGGGGTTCTGTCAATTTATGGAACATACGCTGTTACAAAGTGAAATCGAACAAACGCCGTATCGTTATTGGATCAGAAAGGGGAAATAATCCCCCCTTTTCATTTATCCTAAAATGCCGACTAAAATGGCGATAAAAATCCACATTCCGACATAGTTATTATTTAAAAACGCCTTGAAGCACTCCTCACGCGTGCGCCGTTTTGTCAGCCGACACTGATAAATAAAACAAGCCAACGCCGGTAATAAACCGATAAAATAACCATTCGACAACTGCTGTTCCACCCCAAGATAAACCAGAATAGCCAAGGTAGCGATCTGCAATAACGCAATGATTTTATTATCATATTCCGCAAACAGAATGGCAGTCGATTTCACACCGATACGCAAATCATCATCACGATCCACCATAGCGTATTGTGTATCATAAGCAATTGTCCACGCTAAATTCGCTAAAAATAAAAGCCAACAAGATAATGGCAGAGAAGCCGCTGTTGCGCCATAAGCCATCGGTATTGACCAGCCAAATGCCGCCCCCAAAAAGAGTTGCGGCAAATGAGTATAACGCTTCATAAACGGATAAATGAACGCCAATACCGCAGCTACTACAGACAACACTATCGCATAGAGATTAAGTTGTAAAACGAGGAAAAATGAGAGCAGTATCAATAGCACAAATAATATTTTTGCCTCTTTTTCTGACACCGCGCCGGTAGCTAACGGCCGTTGTGAAGTCCGCTTGACCTTGCCGTCAATATGACGATCCGCATAATCATTAATCACGCAACCTGCCGAACGCATAAAGACCACGCCTAAAATAAAAATGAACAAAATCTTAACATCCGGCATACCGTTCGAGGCTAAAAATAACGCCCACAATGTCGGCCATAATAATAAAAATGAACCAATAGGCTTATCCAAACGCATTAACTGACTATAACTGCGCCATTTATTTAATAATTTCATAAAATAGTATCTTTATTCCGGACGTGGACAAACTTCAACCACCAGACTACTGTTTGCAACCACTTTTGCCATTTCTTCCGGCAAGGGTTTATCCGTAAACAGATAATCAAACATTGTTATTGGCCCTAATCGAACCATCGCATTACGGGAAAATTTAGAATGGTCTGTGACAAGAATACTGGTACGCGAACTTTCAATAATAGTGCGTTTCACCTGTACTTCGTGGTAATCATAATCAAGTAATGAACCATCCCGATCGATAGCACTAATGCCTAAAATGCCGAAATCCAGTCTGAATTGCGCAATAAATTGCATTGTCGCTTCGCCGATAATGCCACCGTCCGGACGTAAACCGCCGCCGGCAATAATAATTTGGAAATTCTCTTTTTCCATTAAAATATGCGCTGCATTTAAATTATTGGTCACGATACGCAAATTTTCGTGGTTTAATAATGCACGTGCCACCGCTTCCGCCGTAGTCCCGATATCAATAAATAGCGATGAACCGTTCGGAATATGTTGTGCAACACATTTGGCTACCCAATCTTTTTCTTGAGAAAGCAAGGTCTTACGCGAAGCATAATCGCTATTTTCAGAGCTGGAAGGAGAGGCGGCACCACCGTGATGGCGGCGAATTTGATTTTGTGCCGCGAGTTCATTGAGATCGCGGCGGATTGTTTGAGGACTAACATCAAGCTCAGCAACGAGCTCTTCTGTGCTGATATAACCGTGTAATTTTACTAACTCAATAATCCGGTTGTGGCGTATTGCTTGTTTCATAACTGCCTCACATTATTGTAATTATTGGTTGTCATTCTACCCAAATTGAATATCTTTTCATTAAATTTTTGTGAAAAAATTATTTCACCGTTTTTTGTCGCCAAACATCAATGCCGGCTAAAATAGATCCGGTAATTAATCCGGCGATATGGGCACTGTTACCTATCGCAACCCCGATTAAAGGCGCAAAAAAACCGGATACAATCCCAATCACTAGAAACAAACCGAATCCACTTGGAATGGCGAAGCGCTTCTTCGGATCAAAATAATTTTCGACAAAAACATAGCCTAACACGGCATAAACCACACCGGATAAGCCAAAAAAATCTGCTCCGGATGAAAGATATTGAGCAATACCGCTTGTAACTGCCGAAATAGCGTAAAGACTGCATAGTTTAAATGTGCCTTGATAGCGCTCAATCAAACCGGCAAAAATCCACCACCACATCAAGTTAAACAAAATATGTGCCGGAGAAAGATGCACTAAACTGTGCGAAAAATAACGCCAAAGCTCAAATTGTTGCTCCGGGAAGACCGGAAAATGGAAATAGAAAAAGATTTGTTGCTGCCAATCAGTGTAAGTTAAAGCAAATACAAAAATACAGACTAAAGTAATAAATGCACAAAATTTATTTTGCCATAATGTATTCCATCTAAAACGAGAACTTGTTACCAACAACGGTTTCCATAGTTCTCGCCAAGAGATCCGACTCTCTTGTTGCCAATCGGCGCGGTAAAACTGTTCAGCCTCCGGATTCGCTAAAAACTGCTCGGCAGCCTGTTTAATCTCAACCATTTGCTCACTCTGCTCAGAGATAAACAGATGAAACACACCCTTTTCCTGTTTTATTTCAATTTGCTGTTGATATTGTTGTCGAATAAACTGCTGAAATCGGATTGCCAACTGTTGCTGAGAGGTACTAAAAAGGTAATACATAACGTTAATCCTAGTTCTTATTTATAAAATTCGTTATACTGCTAGCACTGATCACTAATATCTACATTTCATTATTATGCGTAATCGAAAAAATAATTTTCCTCAAGGCTTTTCTAAATTTTCGTGGGCGATTGCTATTTTCTGTATTCCGGCTTTCCTATGGCCATTATCTTTATTATTATCGCCTTCGTTGAAAAACAATCCAACATTATCACAGACAGAAATTAATAATATGTCTATTTTTATGTGGAGTTATCCACTATTACTATTTATTTTAGCCAGAATAATTTATAAACTGCATTTAAGAAAACCAAAATTAGCCTATTATCTATTAGCAATCTGTTTTATTCTTTTCTATTTAGCAGTACTGATTATTGCCGTACAAGGTTTTAATCCTTAGCAAGAAAAGCCATAATTTCTTTAAAGGCGGATTGACGAATTTCATCTGTTTCAAATAATATTTCGTGTTTTGATTTCTCAATATTTTTTAATATTACATCAGATAAATAGCTCGAAAATTCATTTATTGCTGTATTAGAAACAATTAAATCCTGTTCCGCCCGTAAAATAAGGGTTGGCACTGTAATTTTAGCAATAAGCCCCTTCAATTTTGCAAACATAATAATACAATGATGTACCCAAGAAAATGTTGGTCCTCCCAGCCGAACATCCGGATATTTTTCAGCAATTTCATTCATAAAAGCCATTCTTTCTGCACTATGACTCAAGGGTGTTGTTGCTAAATCAGCCGCTTTATATGCACCTTTACCAAACACATAATGTTGAGAAAATCCTAGTAATGTCATTATTGCAACAATAATTTCATCTCTTTTTACTGTTTTCTGCGCTAATCCCCAAAATGGCGCGGACAAAATCACTTTATTAAATTGATGCGGATATTTAGCCAAATAACAGGTTGAAATTAAACCACCCATTGAATGTGCTAAAAGATATTGTTTTTCATACACTTTTTGTTGCAGAACAGTTTGTATCACTAAATCCATATCATCTAAATAATATTGAAAGCGATCAATATATCCTTTTTCACGATCTTTTAATAAACGATCAGAAAATCCCTGCCCTCGATGATCAAATAACAGCACATCAAATCCTTGCTGATAAAAATCATAGGCAACTTCGCTCCACTTTAAAATATTTTCCGCACGCCCATTTACCAATACAATTAATTTTTGATGTGCTTGATGAATAAAATGCCTAAACGCTATTTTTTTCTGCTGATTTGCTTCAATATATTGCATAGGAAATTGCTCAACAAAAGGCAATAACTGTTGTTGAACAAATTGACTAAAATTCTCTTTTTTTACCATATTTATTTTTTAATAAAATATTGTATTTTCAAATATACCATCCACCAAATAATGTCAGCTTAATACTTTCCGGCAATATTTATTTTGGCATAATAATTTTTTATTAACCGATATTGATATTATCCCAATATTCTAAAATAAAGAAACTATTAAATAACCACCATTATCTACTATTAATCTGTAAAACAGCAATTATTTCCTCAGAATTGTCTTTATTATGCGACGAATCAGTAGCAAAGAGCAATTCTTCAGGTAAGAATTCAGTTTATTCCAATAAATGGTAATATTTTTACACTATCATTGCCCAAAGGATAAGCCACGCAGGTGAATACCATAAAAAGATAAAGTCTATTAAAGACTTTATCCTCTCTGATTTTATTTAGCAAATAATTTATTTAAATGTGCTTTATACTCAGTAATATGCTGTTCCACATTTGGATTTTTAATAACATCATTACAAATAAATGTAGTCAATGGTGAAAGACCAATAAACTCATTTGCTTTTCTAAAATGCAAATAGACACCGTCTACACCTTTGCCTTCAAAAAAATCACCTTCACGTTCAAATGCTTCAATCGGCGCATTCCAAGTTAATGACAACATATGTGTTCTACCTTGCAACAAACCACCGGTGCCATAACCTTCTGTCGGATTTACCCGATGACGCCCATCACTCTGATATAATTTTCCGTGACCAAAAGTAAAGACTTCATCAATATATTTTTTCACAATCCACGGTTCACCCATCCACCAACCGGGCATTTGCCAAATCACCACATCCATCCATAAAAATTTTTCAATTTCTTGATTGATATCGTAACCAGCATCAATTATGGTTTCTTGCACTTCGTGACCTAACGCAAGCAGAGTTTCTTTTGCGGTGTTATGTAATGTTGTATTCAGTTTACCCTGAGAATGTCCAAATGCTTTTCCACCATTTAATAATAAAAACTTCATTTACATCTCCTTATTTAAGGTAATAAATATAATCCTGTATTCATAAAAAAACCCGCCTAGAAGACGGGTTTGGATTACTCTCTATTGTCAATCTGATTATTTGATGATTTTCGCTACCACGCCGGCACCTACTGTACGGCCACCTTCACGGATCGCAAAACGTAAAC
>Ga0079226_10004634_pt1 | contig 10488 bp, 10 predicted proteins | sample Poulit2014_FD_76345 | JGI IMG/M metagenome (GOLD analysis project Ga0079226, IMG submission 76345) | Agricultural soil microbial communities from Georgia to study Nitrogen management - Poultry litter 2014 | ecosystem: Environmental > Terrestrial > Soil > Agricultural land | place: USA: Georgia...
AGTGAAAGAAAAGTGGTAAAGCGTATCTTAATTGTCGATGATGAACCGTCCATCGTCACTCTTTTGAATTATCATATTGCACGAGAAGGATTTGATGTTCATACGGCAACAGACGGTTTAACGGCAATACAAAAAGCCCAAGCAGAACAATATGCACTCATTGTGCTTGATATAATGTTACCAGGCATGGATGGACTTGAAGTTTGTCGGTTTTTACGTAGGAATGGTGTGAACACACCAATCTTAATGCTGACAGCTTTAGGAGAAGAAGATAATAAAATAACAGGACTAGACATGGGAGCAGATGATTATTTAACAAAACCATTTAGTCCGAAAGAAGTGCTTGCTCGAATACGCGCAATTTTACGGCGGTCTCCTTCAAAGGAAACGAAGCAAGAACAAGTTTTATCGAATGGTTCTCTTCACGTATACCCTGAAAAACACGAAGCACGAATAGATGGGGAAAAAATAACATTTACAAAAAAAGAATTCGAATTACTCCACTATTTGATAGAACATAAAGGAAATGTTCTATCAAGAGATCAATTATTAAACAAAGTGTGGGATTACTCATTTGCTGGAGATACACGAATTGTCGATGTTCACATTAGTCGATTACGAGAGAAGATAGAGCGTACAGGTGAAACGAAATATATTATAACTATTAGAGGATTAGGATATAAAATGGAGGATTTTACAACATGAAAATGTTATTTACAAGATCGTTACTTCCGTATTTAATAGGAATATTTTTAATTGTCGCTATATCAGGCGGCGTACTTAGTCAAATTGTTAACAATTATGTTATTTTAATCGCCGTATTATTGATTGAAGCTATTAGTCTTATACTTATATTGCTTCATTTATTTGAGCGTTATATTAAACCGGTAGATATGGCGAAAGATACTGTGGAAAAACTCGTTCAAGGCAATTACCGAGCGCGTGTCCATCATTCATCAGTCGGTACTCTAGGAGACTTAATGAATGAAATCAATGCGCTCGCGCGTAACTTGAGTGAGTTATCAATCCATGAGCAAATGCAATAAGAACAACTTTCAACAGTAATTGATAATACAGAAAGTGGATTAATCTTACTTGATGAAAAAGGATTTATTCACTTAGTTAATCGAAAGTTTATTTCGCTTTTCGGCGGTCAACCGAAAGATTATGTCGGTGATCTTTATTATGAAGTGTTAGCTTCTGAAGAAATTCACCAAACGGTTCAAAATACGTTTTTATATGAAAAAAGAAGAAAGAGTTTTATTACACATGGATCAGGTATTGATAAGTCGTATATTGAAGTTGTAGGTGCACCGATTTTTAATGAAAATGGTTTATTAAAAGGTGCCGTGTTAGTTTTATACGATATTACAGAACTAAAAAAATTAGAGAATATGCGTAAAGATTTTGTAGCGAACGTCTCGCACGAATTAAAAACGCCGATTACGTCTATTAAAGGGTTTGCAGAAACACTTGCTGAAGGAACGGTTGATGATGAGGCGACGGCTAAACAATTTACTGAAATTATTTACGAAGAAAGCTATCGTTTACAATTATTAGTAGATGATTTACTTATTTTATCTCGGCTTGAACAAGATCAGTTTAAATTAAATATTTCAGACGTTGATACGAAGCAAGTCGTCGAAGAAGTGAAACCACTTATACAGCAAAAAGCAGATGCGCATCAAGTGAATTTAACAATGGATACGGCAGTCGATACTGTTTTTCAAGCGGATCCTAAAAAAGTGAAACAAGTGCTCATTAACTTATTAGGAAATGCTATTAGTTACACGCGAAAAGGTGGAGACGTATCATTAGAAGTCGAAGAGACTGAAGATGATATTCACTTTAAAGTGACAGATACTGGAATTGGGATGAAAGAAGATCAACTGTCAAGGATTTTCGAACGGTTTTATCGTGTTGATGCGGACCGAAGCCGTAACAGTGGTGGAACAGGTCTAGGATTAGCGATTGTGAAACATATTATGGAAGTTCATAACGGGTCTATTTCAGTAGAAAGTGAATGGCAAAAAGGGACGACATTCACGGTTAGTTTTAAAAAGACAATTGAATCATGAGTCTGATGAACGTTTATATTTTTAGGAGGCGTATGAATGACGAATAAATTAGTGTTGATTGATGGAAATAGTATCATTTATCGTGCGTTTTATGCTTTACCTTTATTGAATAATGATAAAGGTGTGTATACGAATGCTGTGTACGGATTTACGACGATGTTACTTCGTATTTTAGAAGAAGAAAAGCCGACGCATATGCTCGTTGCTTTTGACGCAGGGAAAACGACCTTTAGACATAAGCAGTATGAAGATTATAAAGGTGGTCGCCAAAAAACGCCTCCTGAGCTTACCGAACAATTTCCACTAACTCGTCAATTGCTTGAGGCATTTAATATTCCTCATTATGAGTTAGAATTATATGAAGCCGATGATATTATTGGAACACTTGCTACTTCTGGTATGAAAGAAGATTGGTCAGTCAAAGTAATTTCTGGCGACCAAGATTTACTACAACTCGTTTCAGATAAAGTAACGGTTGATTTAACGAAGAAAGGTATTTCTGAAGTCGATTCGTATGATCCGAGCTTTTTAGCGGAGAAAATGGAATTAAAACCAGAACAAATCATTGATTTAAAAGCACTAATGGGCGATAGCTCTGATAATATTCCTGGTGTGCCAGGGATTGGGATTAAAACAGCGACAAGATTACTAAAGACATACGAAACACTAGATAATATTTATGAACATATTGATGAATTAAAAGGAAAAATGAAGGAAAACTTAGTGAATTACAAAGAAGATGCGTTTATGAGTAGAGAACTCGTGACGATTAATTGCGATTCCCCGGTAACTATTTCGTTAGAAGATACGACGTTTGATAAATACGATGATGAACAGATAGAGGAGCTTTTCGGAGAACTAGGATTTTATTCACTATTAGAGCGACTTGGTCTTGAATCGGGTCGTTCAAATGAAACGGTAGAAGCACTTGAATATAAGGTTGTTCATGAGATAACAGATGACATGCTTCTGGACGAAAGTGCTCTTATCGTGGAAATGCTAGATGAAAATTACCATACGGCGTCGATTGAAGGGTTTTCAATTGTAAATAAAGATGGCATGTATTTTATTCCGACTGAAGTTGCTTTAAACGATCAAACGTTTAAGCAGTGGATTGAAGATGAAGCAAAGAAGAAAGTCGTCTTTGACGCGAAAGCTGTATATGTCGCCTTGCTTAATCAAGGAATGACACTAAAAGGCGTTGTATTTGATTTATTATTAGGTGCTTATTTAGCGAATCCAGGGGAAAGACATGAAAGTATATCAGTCATTGCTTCAAGATATGGAAATTATCACTTAGAGAGCGATGACGTCGTTTACGGAAAAGGTGCTAAAAAGCAAGTTCCAGAAGAAGATATATTAGCGACGCATCTCGTCAATAAAGCTCACGCGATATTTACTGTAAAAGATGCGTTAATGGAGCAATTAGATGAAGCGGACTTAGTTGAGTTACATGATGAGTTAGAACTTCCACTCGCTTATATTTTAGGGGATATGGAACATATCGGCGTCCAAATAGATACAGAACAATTGAAAATGATGGGTGCTGAGTTAAAGGAACGGCTTGAAACGATTGAAAGTGAAGCTTATGAGATGGCGGGAGAATCGTTTAATTTAAATTCACCGAAGCAACTTGGCGTCGTCTTATTTGAAAATCTCGGTTTACCAGTCATTAAGAAAACGAAAACAGGCTACTCAACAGCTGTCGACGTTCTTGAAAAATTATATGACAAACATGAAATCATTCCGAAAATTATGCTGTATCGCCAATTAGGCAAGTTGTATTCAACGTATATTGAAGGGTTACAAAAAGTTACTCATCAAGAAACGAATAAGATTCATACACGATTTAATCAAGCATTAACGCAAACAGGAAGACTAAGTTCAGTTGATCCGAACTTGCAAAACATCCCGATCCGTTTACCTGAAGGAAGAAAGGTAAGAAAAGCTTTCGTTCCGTCACAAAAAGGCTGGAAAATATTTGCAGCGGATTACTCACAAATCGAATTAAGAGTACTAGCACATATCGCGCAAGATGAAAAGCTTATCCGCGCGTTTCAAGAAGACTTAGATATTCACCGTCAAACAGCAAGTGAAGTGTTCCACGTTGCACATGACGACGTAACATCGCTTATGCGTGACCAAGCGAAAGCAGTTAATTTCGGTATTATCTACGGTATGAGTGATTACGGATTGTCACAAAACTTAGGGATAACGAGAAAAGAAGCGGCTAACTATATTGAAAGATATTTCGCTAGTTACCCAGAAGTAAAAGTGTATATGGATGAAATCGTGAAAGAAGCGAAGCAACAAGGATACGTAACGACGTTAAAAAACAGACGTCGCTATTTACCAGAGATTACGAGTCGAAATTTTAATCAAAGAAGCTTTGCTGAACGAACAGCGATGAATACGCCGATTCAAGGAAGTGCAGCTGACATCATTAAGCAGGCAATGATTGACTTAGCTACTCGTTTAGATAAGGAAAATTTACGAGCAAACTTACTCCTTCAAGTGCATGACGAACTTATTTTAGAAGCACCAGAAGAAGAAATTGCCGTCCTTGAACAAATCGTTCCAGAAGTGATGGAACAAACGGTTGAATTATCAGTTCCACTGAAAGTAGATTTCACAAGTGGTGACAGTTGGTATGACGCTGATTAATGAAAGGAACGTTAATAAATGCCAGAATTACCTGAAGTAGAAACGATTAAAAAAACATTACAACTTTTGATTGAACAAAAAACGATTGAATCGATTGACGTTTATTGGCCGAACATTATAAAAAAGCCAGATGACGTCGAACACTTTAAGCAACTGTTAATCGGCCAAACATTTGAAACGGTTAAACGAAAAGGTAAATTTTTACTGTTTGAATTAACTGACTATGTTCTCGTATCACATTTACGCATGGAAGGTAAATATAAACTAGTAAAAAATGAAGAAAAAGATAAACATACTCACGTCATTTTCCATCTAACAAACGGTGAAGAATTACATTATAATGACGTTCGTAAATTCGGAACGATGCACGTGTTTAAAAAAGGCGAAGAACTTACGAATAAGCCACTGATTCAATTAGGACCTGATCCATTTGACGAAGCTTTTACTTTTGCATATTTTAAAGAAAAATTAAATCGGACGAGTCGGGTGATTAAAGCTGCCTTACTTGACCAAGCAATTGTTGCTGGGCTTGGAAATATTTATGTCGATGAAACACTTTTTCAAGCGAACGTTCATCCACTAAAACGTGCCAATGAATTAACAGATGATGAAATTAGACGTATTCAATTGTTTGCTATCGACACGTTAGAAAAAGCAGTACAACAAGGCGGAACGACTATTCGTTCATACGTCGATGGTGCGGGTGAAATGGGGATGTTTCAACAAGAACTGTTCGTTTACGGTCAAGAAGGAAAACAGTGCTCTACTTGTGGGACTGAAATTGAAAAGTTAAAAGTTAGTGGGCGAGGCACACACATTTGTCCTACTTGTCAATTGTTTGACGAAAAGGAGCTTGTCAATGATTAGAACGATTGGTTTAACAGGCGGTATTGCAAGTGGTAAAACGACGATTAGCGAATTGTTTCGAACGCTTAATGTACGAGTGATCGATGCAGACGTCATCGCTAGAGACGTCGTAAAACGAGGACGTAAACCATATGAAAAAATTGTTCAGTCATTCGGTAACAACATATTGCTTGATAACGGTGAAATTGATCGTCAAAAACTCGGAAAAATTATTTTTGCTCAAAAAGAAAAGCGAGAATTATTAAATCAAATCGTTCACCCTGCTGTTCGGAAACAAATGTTGGAAGAACGCGATCGTTATTTAAAAGAAGGACATCAATTAGTTGTCCTTGATATACCTCTATTGTTTGAAGGAGATTTAACGCATCTCGTTGATAAAACAATTGTCGTTTACGTAAGACGAGATGTGCAATTCGAACGATTAGTCACGCGTAATCAATTATCAACGGATGACGCCGAACAGAGAATAGCGTCACAAATGCCATTAGAAGAAAAGGTTAAATTAGCTGATGCGACGATAGATAATAATGGAACAGTTGAAGAGAGCTGTGAACAATTGAAGACTATTTTGCGAAAATGGCGCATATTCACATGACAATTATCACATTCCATAAAGAAATATGTTATACTTGACAATGGAAAATAAAAAATGTTTTTCATATATAGGAGGATTTTAAAATGACTAAAACCCGAATTGCTGTTAATGGATTTGGTAGAATTGGAAGAATGGTTTTCCGCCAAGCGGCTCTTGATGACCAACTAGAAGTTGTAGCTATTAATGCGAGTTACCCACCTGAGACAATTGCACACTTATTAAAGCGAGACAGTGTTCATGGTCCTTTTTCAGGTGATGTAAAAGCACTTGATGATGGCATTGAAGTGAATGGTAAGAAGGTGTTACTAACGAGTAATCGTAACCCTGAACAACTTCCGTGGACTGACTTAAAGGTTGATGTTGTTGTTGAAGCAACTGGAAAGTTTAATTCACAAGAAAGCGCAGAACTACATATCCAAGCAGGGGCGAAAAAAGTTGTTTTAACAGCACCAGGAAGTGGTGTTGATCGTACAATTGTACTCGGTGTTAACGGGGAATCATATGACGCAGAAAATGACGTCGTTATTTCAAACGCATCATGTACAACAAACTGTTTAGCGCCAGTCGTAAAAGTGTTAGATGATCACTTTAAAGTAAATAGTGGGCTTATGACGACAGTGCATGCATTTACAACAGACCAATTAAACTTAGACAACCCGCATAAAGACTTACGTCGAGCGAGAGGTTGTACACAGTCGATTATTCCAACATCTACTGGTGCAGCGAAAGCACTCGGACTCGTTTTACCACATTTATCTGGTAAATTAGACGGTATGGCTTTAAGAGTACCAACGCCTAACGTATCTTTAGTAGACTTAGTCGTAGAATTAGATAAAGAAGTGACGAAAGAAGAAGTAAATAAAGCATTCCAAACAGAAGCGGCAGGTAGTTTGAAAGGTATTTTAGATTATAACGAAGATCCTCTCGTTTCAATTGATTATACGACAGATGACCATTCAGCGATTGTCGATGGACTTTCTACAATGGTTATGGAAGATAATAAAGTAAAAGTACTTGCATGGTATGATAATGAGTGGGGTTATTCAGCGAGAGTTGTTGATTTAACGAAACTTGTTGGACAATCATTACAATAATTAAATCATTTTAACGAATAATAGTTATATGAATAAAGCGATGTTTAGCGAAAAGAGCTAGACATCGCTTTATTTCTATTATGGTATTTAATAAAAACATGTTAAAATAGAGAAATAGAATAAAATCAATCATAAAAATTAATATTTATATAATTATTGAAGTGATAGATTCATGGGGAGTTGTCAATAGATGAAGTGTGATAATTGTCAAAATAAAAGTACAAAAGTATTGGATTCAAGACCAATTGAAGAAGGACGATCTATTCGACGTCGCCGTGAATGTGAAGCATGTGGGTTTCGGTTTACGACTTTTGAGCGTGTAGAAGAAGTTCCATTAATCGTTGTTAAAAAAGACGGAACACGCCAAGAGTTTGACAGAGATAAGTTAGTTCGCGGACTTATAAGAGCGTGTGAAAAGCGTCCGGTTTCTATAGAAACGATAGATTCAATTGCATTAAACGTTGAGAAAAAGTTGCGTAATTTAGGCGCTAAAGAAATAGATAGTAAAGAAATTGGTGAAACAGTTATGAGGCTTCTCGTTGATGTTGACGATGTTGCATACGTGCGCTTTGCGTCTGTCTATCGCCAGTTTAAAGATATTACTGTCTTTTTAGATGAATTGAAAGAATTAATTGATCGTGATAAACGTTAAGAAAATTGTTGCGTAAAGGGGGATATAAATGAAGCACATTAGTCAATTGCTGCCGATTGATGGTTATTACGTCATGATGGATCAATCGCTTATTTCTGAGTGTTCGCAATCACTCACACATTTGTATCAACCACTTATAGGTATGCAGGCTATTACTCTTTATCAAACGCTTTTAAATGACTTACCACTGCAAAATAAATCATCGTTACAAACACATCACACGTTGATGAACTACTTAGATTTACCATTAAATGAACTATTAGAAGCACGTCAAAAGCTTGAAGGTATTGGCCTTTTAAAAACGTATGAAAATGTTCGTGATGATAAACGATATTTTATATATGAATTGCTCAGTCCTTTATCGCCAAGTGAGTTCTTTGATCACATCATATTATCAGAACTCCTGCACCATCATATTGGGCGCAGTAAATTTAGATTACTTCAGGAACGCTTTGGTCGAGAAGCCTTTTATCATAAAGGAAAAGATATAACCGCTAGTTTTCAAGATGTTTTTCAAACATTTTCACCGACAGCAAATGAAGAATTATCAATTGAACGAACAAGTGACAAAGCACAAGAGTTCGTTATGACTGAGGATTTTTCGTGGTTAGAATTAGCATTAGGTCGCCGTATGATACGAGCGAATGATGTACTGACAGAAAGAAACAAAAGAATTATTTCAGAAATGATGTTTCTCTATGACTTAACGAGTCAAGACGTTGAAAAATCATTACTATGGGCGTTAACAGATGAAAATGTGTTAAACGTTGATGAATTTCAAGCAGCCTGTCATGATTTATATACGTTAAATGAAAATAGTAAACGGGTAAAACTCGTTCCGAAGCAAGAGAAAGTGATGAATGAGAGTAAAGAAGTCGTTGAAACGAACGAGAACATGTCAAAAGAAGATCAACTCATCCAACATTTCGAGAGGATTTCTCCGAGACAACTACTGCAAGATTTATCGAACGGGGGTCGAGCGTCTAAGCGGGAATTACAAATGATTAGTGAGATAATGACGAGTCAAGGACTACCCTCGCCTGTTATGAACGTTCTTATTCATTACGTGTTAATCCAGTCGAACATGAAATTATCAAAAGCTTATTTAGAAACAATTGCTAGTCACTGGTCGCGCGCACAGTTAAAGACTGCTCGAGAAGCGATGACATTTGCAAAAGAAGAAATTAATAAAGGTAAAACAAAGCGAAAAACAAATCATTATTATCAACGAAAGCAGCACAAAGAAGTTATCCCAGATTGGTTTAATGAACGATATAATAATAAAGAACAACCGAAAAAAGACCCTCAAAAGAATGACGAGACGACTGGTGAACTAGAAGAGAGACGCGCAAAACTTGCTGACCTTATTGAGCAGTTTGCCAACGAAGAGTAAATGATAAAGAAGATAGGATGATCATTTATGGAACCTATTCAATCGTCAATAAAAAAGTGGATGAAGACGAATAAAAATTTTCAGCAACAACATGAAGCGATTAAGCAATCACTTCTCGCTGATAAGCGCATTCAAGCATTTCTAAACGACCATCCATCCATTACTAATGATATGATTGAACGTAATTTAATGACTTTACATGAATTTGTTAACCAAACGCCGTGTGAGCACTGCCAATCGGTAGAAACGTGTAAAAACATGATTAAAGGATATGAACCTGTTTTAGAACTTTCTCAGAATGATATTCATATTTCATATAAAAAATGCGTTAAAAAAATTCGCGAAGAAAAAAGAGCACATGCTGAAAATCTCATTCGAAGTTTATATATGCCGAAAGAAATTTTAGAAGCAAGTATTGAAAACATTGATCCAGATCCAGTGAGAGAACCAGCCGTCATCGAAATGATTAACTTCGCTCGTGAAGCAAAAAATAAACTCCCAGAAAAAGGTCTCTACTTATCAGGTCCTTTCGGGGTTGGAAAAACATACTTACTAGGCGCGCTCGCTAATCGCCTGTCAGAATATAATATATCGTCAACGCTCATTTATATGCCTGAATTTGTTCGTGAACTAAGAGATGCAATTAAGGATGACACAGTGACAGAAAAAATTAATCACTTTAAAACGGCAGACGTTCTCATGCTTGACGATATCGGGGCAGAAACACAATCTGCTTGGTCACGTGATGAAGTGTTAGGCTCGATTTTACAATATCGTATGATGGAACGATTGCCCGTATTTTTCACGTCAAATTACACGATGGAACAATTACAATCACAAATTGCCGTTTCTAACCGTGGGGATGTCGAGAAAATAAAAGCAGGTAGAATTATGGAGCGGATTCGACAAGTGAGTAAAGAAATTATTGTTGGCGGTGAAAACAGACGAAAGTAAGAAAGATGTGAGAAAGAAAGGTATGAGTAAAATGTTTGTGGGACTATGCCCTACTTGTTGTGTAAAGCTTTCACTTCAGAAATGTCCTTCGCTTGTCCACGAAGAATTGAAGTGCATTCTTCGCACCATCAACTTCTAATCCCTCCACTATCGTGTCGGTATTAGGGATTTTCGGATACGGCTATTCCCGC
>Ga0079226_10004635_pt1 | contig 10488 bp, 10 predicted proteins | sample Poulit2014_FD_76345 | JGI IMG/M metagenome (GOLD analysis project Ga0079226, IMG submission 76345) | Agricultural soil microbial communities from Georgia to study Nitrogen management - Poultry litter 2014 | ecosystem: Environmental > Terrestrial > Soil > Agricultural land | place: USA: Georgia...
CAGTGCATTCAAACCTCCTGACCAAAGGAGGACCGTAGCCGCCGCTGCTTGAACAATACCCCAAATCGCTTTTATTTGAGTTGGCGGATGGAGCATCCCGTTTGTTGTTTGCATCCCCATGACGAATGTTGCTGAATCAGCAGAAGTAATGAAGAAAGTTCCGATTAAAATAATCGATACAATGATTGTCATCGTACTGAACGGCATCTGACTAAGTGTCGAAAATAATGCAATTTCTGAATTGTTCCCTTGATCCGTTGCTTGCCAAATGCTTGCCTCTCCGAATAGTTCAAAGTGGATTCCGGTACCGCCTAAAACGGTAAACCACAATGCACAAAAAATCGTCGGGATCGCTAGCACACCAATGACAAATTCCCGAATGGTGCGGCCTTTCGATACACGAGCGATAAATGAGCCGACAAAAGGAGACCAAGCAATCCACCATGCCCAGTAAAAGGTGGTCCAATCGTGGATCCATTTGCTTCCTGCTTCACTAAGGGGAGTGAGGCTGAAACTTATTTTTGGAAGAAATTCCGCATACCTTCCCATTGAAGCAGTAAATAAATGGAGCAGAAGTGACGTTGGACCGAAACTTAAGAAAAAGCATAACAATAATATGGCAAGAATGATGTTTATATTGCTGATCCATTTCATGCCTTTTCCAATCCCGGAAAGAACAGAAATCATGAATAATATCGTTATCCCTAAAATAATGACGATTTGCGTGCTAAATCCATCAGGAATACTATTATTCAAGTAATGAAGCCCGCCATTAATCTGAATGGCTCCGAAACCAAGAGAGGTGGCAACGCCAAAAACGGTAGCAAATACAGCAGCAGTGTCGATGAAAATTCCCATCGGACCTTTTATATAATCACCGAGCAAAGGATAAAATGTTGCACTGATGGTGCCAGGCAAATTTCTTCTAAACTTGAAATATGCCAACGCTAAAGCGACGAGTGCATAAATTGCCCACAGATGCAGTCCCCAATGAAAGAAAGTTAACGGAAAGGCGTTTTGCGCTGCAACTGGAGATTGCGCATCTCCAATTGGTGGGATGTAATAGTGGGAAAGAGGTTCGGCAACTCCCCAGAATACGAGGCCAATTCCCATTCCGGCACTAAATAACATCGCAAACCAGCTGAATGTGCTATATTCTGGTTCGTCGTCATCTTTACCAAGTTTAATTTTTCCGTATTTTGAAAAGGCGAGATAAATGGCAAATAACAAGATAATTCCAACTGTAAGATGATAGAACCATCCGAACTTTGCTTGCAAGGAAGTTTGTAAGCTTATTGATACACTCTCAAGATGATTTGGGGCAAGTGCACCCCACAATATAAAAATGATGGATAGGCTAATAGATATATAAAATACAGGAGTTAGTTTTTTCATTGAATCCCCTTTCCAAAAATACATGGCCTCTTTTATACAGTATGAATCTTGTCCAAGATTTACCACGGTTCATGAAAGAAGGTATGTATTTACCGATTGAATTTCATCCTAGCAATTCTTCTTGGGATGATTGTGCGGGGACAAAGGGGAAAAGATAGAAGGCGTTTTAGCGGAAGAAAATGAGGAATGAAAATTTGTGCGATTTGGTCGATACATTAGATTTGCCGCCGGAAGAGGTTGATTTGACGGCAGACGAAGAAGAGGGCAGAGAGCGAAATCGTCGGGTAGAATAGTTAGTCTGTGGCCCTCTTATTTATGAAAGAAGAGAATCCATCTACTTTTTTATTCTGTCATGATATCCAATCAGGGCAATGGCATTCAATAAGATGGTTGCGAGAAGAAGAACAGATGAGGCGAATGCTGCAGCCCCCATTGTGTCCATCAGAGCTGACAATCCCCGATTTTTACGAGATGATTCGTATTCAAAACTTGTAAATATAACGAAATGGCCATGATGTTTAACTCGTATGAGATTGACTGCAGGAAGCAGCCAAGCAATCAATACCGAGATAAATGAAATAAGAATTAGGTTTGCTTGCTTATTGTAAAGATTAAATTAATGATCATCCAGATGATTTGAATGATTAATGGAAATATAAAAGCGATTGCTAAAACGATAAATGACACTAATTTAGTTTCAAATGTCTGTACAACACCAGCGCCATCAACTTTTCTCATAAAGACAAACAATGTGCCTGCTGCGAAAAGCATCATCCAAAAAATGTTAGCAACCCACCATGGAATCCATATTTTTTTCATGTTAACACTCCTTTTTTGTTTTTGGGTATTAATTTTAAATATCAGCACCACAATGCAGACTTTTCAAATTCTACAAGATTATTTTTTCTTTTTGTTACATACTTTTCTGTTAACATTCCTGCATTAAAAATTGACAGTATATTTTTACAACTTATACTATAATTAGAAATAGGTACCTGAGTACAGGGACTGCCCAAGTACCGACAACTACAAACCGCATAAAGAGCGTTTGGCGAGTTTCAATTACTTAAAAAGAAGTAACTGCCATCACTGATTTGGGGGGGGGCGGTTGCTTCTTTTTGTTTAACGAAATGACGACAGTAACAATGAGAGTAAGTAAAGCTACAATGGATACCAAACTGCGCTACTAAACTTAGTGCTTCGAAGGTCGTCATTCTACCACCTTCCTTCTAAAAAGGAAGATGGCGGGCCGCCCACTACATTTATATGTAATTGTTGCTATTATTCTATCATACTGATGCAACAGAACATTTGGTCTTATGAATGAATAATCGTTTCCATGCTATCTTTTTCAAATTGTGCTTTACAACATCGTCGCTGCCGCCAAATTTTTTTGCAATATGGCATCTTTGTAATGGATTGATATCATTCCAATTGTCACCTAATTTTTTAATGCTTCATTCGATTGATTATTCGGAGGTATAGCAAATACTTTTATTGACCGACTCGCAAAATTTCTCCCGAGTATCGGATTCTACGGTACTCCTAAAATGGAGGAAGCCTGGAAAGGAGGCAAAGATGAAGCGGATCTCTATCGAGGAAATTGCAGCAGCTGAAGCTTCATTTTTAAAAATTTGAAAGATGTCCTTAGAATTTCGTCATAATCGGCGCCAGCTTGCAATAGACATCATTATTACTATCTTTTTTGCAAGAATAGGTGACTAACATGTTGAAGCGCCTTTTTTATTTTGCCTATTTTCCTTTATTAGTCTATGTTGTTTGGCTTTTTCCGGGCGAAGCAAAACCTTATGTCACGATTAATTTAGTTCCACTGAAAACGATTCGGTTGTATCTAACAGCATTTATCCATGGATATGCCCCGGCGTATATAATTATTGGCAATCTCATCGGCAATATTGTGCTCTTCATCCCGATTGGCACTCTATTATTTAATCATCTACGTCATATAGGGACGATGATTATCTTATTTTTTTCCTTGTATATTCCTTTTTATATTGAATTTGTGCAATTGCTTCTTCATTTAGCCGGATATGGGACAAGATCGATTGATATCGATGATGTTTTGCTGAACATGCTTGGCATATGGATTGGGTATTTGGCCGCAAGTCTTGTTTGGACAGACCGCAGCAGTTAGGTGCAGGGTCTGTTTGCAAGCCATGAAGTCAATGGTTGAAGATTGTGTAGGCATTTTAAATGGGTACTTTGCAAAAGGATGAGCTTTTTTATTTTAAATATTGCACTAATAGGCCATATAAATGAAATTGATGCCGATAAATTAAATGGTCAAGGAAAAATTTCAATCCGTTCGTTGCAACGGAAGCAATTTTCGTTGCTGGTATTCTGAATATCGATTATTTAATGCTGATTTCACCATTTTTCAATCCGATTTCCTGTGATAAAATGTTATTATAGTCAAACGTACCGCTTCTTTGCAAGGGAAGCCCTTTCTTGCACTTCCCTCTATTTTACAATCTAAACGTTTAAAATGCGTAAGGGGGAATTGTTTTGTTAGAAAAATATAAAGAAGAAATTGTCGAAACGATTGTAGAGAAATTATTTTATGGCCTCGTTATCGTTGATGCAAAAGGCATTATTACATATATGAACGATAATTATTGTTCCTTTCTGAAAGTGAAAAAACCTCAAGCAATCGGTCAACACGTAACAGAAATTATCGAAAATTCACGTATGCATATCGTTGCACAATCCGGAAAAGAAGAAATGTTCGATCCGCAATACATCCGGGGAAATTATATGGTTGCAAATCGAATTCCTCTCGTTTCCAATAACAGCGTCGTCGGAGCATTAGGTGTTGTCTTATTCCGGGACATGAATGATTTAACAAAAGTAAATAGCCAGATTAATCAATTATTGACAGCAGTGAAATATTATAAAGATCAGTTGAAAGCAAAAACAGGGATCAAATATTCTATTTACGATATTATCGGCAGTTCAACGAGCATTTTGACGATTAAAGAAAACATCAAAAAAATTGCACCGAGTGATTTATCTGTTTTAATAACAGGTGAAAGTGGTACTGGAAAGGAACTAATCGCACAGAGCATCCATCAATTAAGCAACCGTAACAGCAAACCGTTTATTTCCGTAAATTGCGCAGCGATACCTGAAAATTTGTTTGAGTCGGAACTATTCGGCTACGAGGAAGGCGCATTTACAGGCGCTCGAGAAGGCGGAAAAAAAGGGAAATTTCAATTGGCTGAAGGAGGTACATTATTTTTAGATGAAATCGGTGATATGCCTCTAAAAACCCAAGTGAAATTATTGCGGGTATTGCAGGAAGAGGAAGTCCATACATTAGGTTCGGAAATGCCTCAAAAAACCGATGTTCGCGTGATTGCCGCAACAAATCAGCCCTTGGAACAATTAGTTCGCGAAAAACAATTCCGAGAAGACTTGTTTTACCGGATTAATGTGATGGAAATACACCTCCCTCCGCTCAGAGAGCGTCCTGAAGATATTAAAATCATCGCAAATTATCTGTTAACCAAAATAACGAATAAGATCGGCAAGCGGGTAAGTCACTTTTCAGACGATGTTGTGGATTTATTCATAAACTATGATTGGCCCGGAAATATTCGAGAGTTGGAAAACGTCATTGAGTCCGCGGTATATTTAACGAACAGCGAAACTATCGATTTAGCCGATTTGCCTGCCAGAGCCCTTGAAAATAATGGACAACATACAGAAACATACCATTTGCAAGACATTTTAAATGATACAGAAAGAAATACGATTAAAAAGGTGCTGCAACTTACTCGCAATGATAAGAAAGCAGCCGCCAAAAAATTAGGAATCAGTTTATCGAGTCTCTATGAAAAGATAAAGGCATATCACCTATAAATTTTTCCGGATTTTTGGAATTGATTCCGCAATTCTGGAAAAAATCCTCTTTTTCATTACGAAATTTCATCTAGTACAACCATACAATCATTGATTTTTCATTTTATTTGCAATCGTTGAAAGTGGCTGCTTCTACACGAGCGGACGCCTTTTCAACGATTTTTTTCATCCATTTTCCACTTACAAAGTTTTCATCCCCTCTCTTTTCCCTCTAGTTGGCATGGAAGTTGCAAAGATAGATTGACAAGGAGGTGAGAGGGTGACTTGTAGTTGATGAACAGAGCGGTAACATAAAGTTTTTTACCGATAACATGGAAAGGGGAATGATTTATGTTGGATGGAAAAGGAAGAGTGGCGCTTGTTACAGGAGCAGCTAGCGGGATCGGATATGCTGCCGGCTTAACTTTGCTTAACAATGGATATAAAGCGGTTTTCAGCGACTTGAATAAAGAAGGTTTAGACGATATCACGAACAAATTAGCCGAGAAGAAAAATGATTTCCACGTATTTCAGTGCGATGTGACGAAAGAAGCCGAAATAAAAAGCGCAATTGATTTTACAGTAGAACAGTTTGGGACACTGGATGTTGTCGTGAATAATGCAGGAATGCAGCATGTCGACTTGGTGGAAGACTTTCCAACCGAAACCTTTGAATTAATGACGAAAATTATGTTGACCGCTCCATTTATCATGGCAAAATATAGTTTTCCGATTATGAAAAAACAAAAATTCGGACGAATCATCAACATGGCTTCCATCAATGGATTAGTCGGGTTTGCCGGAAAAGCTGCATATAATTCCGCAAAACATGGCGTAATCGGGTTAACAAAAGTATTGGCTCTGGAAGGGGCAGATTATGGAATAACAGTCAATGCACTATGCCCAAGTTATGTCGATACGCCTCTTGTACGGAATCAACTGAAAGATTTGGCGGAAACCAGGAATGTGTCCCTAGACAGTGTGCTTGAGGAAGTAATTTATCCGCTTGTCCCGCAAAAGAGATTGTTATCCGTGAATGAAGTGGCTGATTATGTATTATTTTTAGCGAGTGAAAAGGCAAAGGGAGTCACCGGACATCCAGTCGTAATCGATGGCGGATACACCTCACAATAAGAAAGGAGAATAAACAATGTTAGGGATTATACTTGGCTTAATTGTGTTGATGGCTTTAGCATATATTGGCTGGTCTATCCTTTGGGTGGCTCCGATTGCTGCAGGAGTTGTAGCAATCTTTGGAGGTCTCGATTTGCTCGATGCCTATAAAAACACGTATATGGAAGGCTTTGTTGGCTTTGCTAAAGCTTGGTTCCCTGTATTTATGTTAGGAGCAATCTTTGGTAAATTGATGGAAATTACAGGAATGGCAAGATCGGTCGCAATCGCCTTGACGAAAGTAATCGGCACGAAGCGGGCAATACTCGGCGTCCTCGTTTCTGCGGCAGTTTTGACATATGGCGGAGTCAGTCTGTTCGTCGTCGTTTTTGCTGTGTATCCTTTAGCCCTGACTCTTTTTAAAGAAGCAAACATCAGCAGAAAACTTATCCCAGGAACGGTTGCCTTAGGTGCTTTCACGTTTACAATGACAGCGCTACCAGGAACGCCGCAAATACAGAACTTAATTCCGATGGAGTATTTTCATACGTCTGCAACTGCAGCACCGGTGATGGGAATCATTGCAACAATTGTCATGGCGGGAGGCGGATACTTCTATCTGCGCTGGCGTGAAAGGGTGATGAGAATTCAGGGGGAGGTGTACACAGAGCCGAAAGAGAAAGTAGATTTCAATGACATTGATACTCCGCATTTTATTTTATCCTTGTTGCCTTTGCTTACTGTTTTGATTACATTGAATGTTGTCGGATGGGATATTGTCGTCGCATTATTGGCTGGCATTATATTAATTATGATTTTGAATGTGATGAAGTATAAGCAATTCGTCGAAGCAATCAACAAAGGTGCATTAGGTTCCGTCACCGCCATCATTAATACGAGTGCAGCGGTTGGATTCGGTACTGTTGTAAAAGTTGTCCCGGGCTTTGAAAAATTGACGGAACTGTTGCTTGGAATCAAAGGGAACCCTCTGATCTCTGAAGCAATTGCAGTCAATATTCTTGCAGGTGCAACGGGATCTGCTTCTGGTGGGATGGGAATCGCTCTAGAAGCACTCGGTTCAAAGTATTATGAAATTGCTCTGGAATCAGGAATAGCTCCGGAAGCATTTCACCGAATCGCTTCCCTCGCTTCTGGCGGACTCGATACATTGCCACATAATGGAGCTGTCTTAACTTTATTGACGATTACAGGGATGAGCCACAGAGATAGTTATAAAGACATTTTCGTCGTCTCTCTTGCCTTGCCATTATTATCTGTTGTCGTCGCCATTATATTTGCATCTATCGGAATCTATTAAATATGCGAAAGGAAGAGTGCAGTGGAAAAAATTTCAGTGATCGGAACAGGAACGATGGGCCATTCGATTGCTCTAACGATCGCTTGGGCAAATTTGCCTGTCATTGTATATGGTCTCGATGATGATGAAATCCAAAAAGCAATCGAAGGGATTCAAAATAAAACAGAAATGCTGAAGGAAAATCAAATTCTCGATGAAAATAAAACAAAGCAAATCATTGAGCATATACGATTTTCAAAAGACCTCGAAGCAGCTGTGTCAGAGGCTACATTTATCATTGAAGCCGCTCCGGAAAACTTGGAACTCAAGCAAAAACTATTCAAAGAACTGGAACAGTTTTGTACGAAAGATACCATTTTAGCGAGTAATTCGTCCAGTTTGCCTCCGACAAAAATCGCACAAAATTTGCAATATCCACAGAGGGTTTTGGGAACCCATTTTTGGAACCCTGCCCATCTTCTTCCCCTCGTTGAAATTATCAAAGGAGAAAAAACGGAACACATTTTTATCGAACGTGCGAGGGATTTAATGATCCGTATCAATAAACAACCAATCCTTGTGAATAAAGAGGTAGTCGGTTTTGTCGGGAACAGATTGCAATTTGCTTTATTCAGGGAAGCGCAGCATTTATACGAAACAGAAGTAGCTTCGATTCACGACATCGATACAGCCGTTCAATTAAGTATCGGAAGGCGTTTAGGAATCACCGGTCCATTTATGACCGCAGACCTTGGAGGACTGGATATTTTTAAATCGATATCAGACTATACGTTTTCGGATTTGTCCAATCAAGAAACAGCAAGTGATACGATCAATCAGTTTGTACACGAAGGACATCTCGGTGAAAAAAGCGGCAAAGGATATTATGAGTGGGAGGAACGATTCAGTAAGGAAATGAAGCAAAAACGGGAAGCAGAATTAATCCGATGGTTGAAAAAAGATGCAAAGAAATAAGGGGAGGATGATGGAAGCAAATGATTCAGAAATACACGTCCCTTAACCGGAAAAGGCAATGTCGATAAATGCATCACCGCCCGGGCAGTGATAGAAGTGAGTGACTTTTTAATATCATCTAATCTTCAACTAACGGTGCAATAATTGAGAAAATATTGTGCAAGAATAGGGGCATTTAATTGAATAAGAATTAACGCAAAAAGTCGATTTCCTTTATGTAGGAAAATCGACTTTTTTGGATTGAATTTTTGCCAAATTATAAAGGTTTTACTTTAAGTTCCTTCGATGAATTTTAAAAGGATGTTGACTATTCAGTTGAACTGTATTAGTATCTTATAAGGTCAAACTATATTGTTGAACTGAATAGAAGGTGAGAACATGAAACATCAATTATTGCCGTTGTCTGAAACCATGCATTATATTTTATTAGCCCTGCGTGAACCACTCCATGGCTATGCCGTAATGCAGAAGATAGAAAAAATAAGTAATGGTACCGTTATTTTAGCGGCTGGTACATTATATGGTGCGATTGAAAACTTAAATAAACATGGTTGGATTGAACCTGTTGAAAATTCAGGCCGGCGGAAAATTTATATGATAACTAAAGAAGGAAGTGCCATTTTGAAAATGGAACAAGAAAGGCTATTGCATATTTTATCCTTGTATGAAGGAAGTGAATCAAATGAAAAGGTTTAAAGTATTTTTTAATATTGAAAAAGAAGAACAATGGCTGAACGAGCAGTTACAAAAAGGTTATCGCTGTACAAATATTAATGGATTAGGAATATACACTTTCGAAAAAACTGACAAGAGATATGTAATGCGACTTGATTATCAAGATTATTTACCTAAGAAAAAGTTCGGGGAATACAAAGGAATATATGAGGATTTCGGTTGGAACTATATACAGGGGTCCTGGCTTAGTGGAATACGTTATTGGCAAAAAGAAGATGATGATCAAAATGAAATCTTCTCGGACCGCCAATCAAAGGGCAATTATTATGAAAGAATAATGAGTTATTCATTTTGGTTTGGTTTGTTGTGTTTAGTTTTTTCTCCTATGCCTTACAAGGATTCGGGATTATACCATGAAGGGCTTTGGAGTATGAAAGGTGCATTATTTTGGAAAGCATTTTTATTTGAAACTCCATTTGTTCTTTTGAAGTTGCTTCCCGCCTTTATGTTTGTTTTCTTTGGTATCAGTTTCTATAAAGCTTATCGAAAGTATTCAATGTTAAAAGAAAAATAATGTGTTAGGGAGTTAAGCATGCTTTTTTCATCCAAAGAATAAATGAGGATAATGCATCTGCCACAAACGGGTGCGATTGTTTAACAAAAAACCTACAAACAGGCACAATTCTTCATTTAGAGTTGCGCCTATTTTTTATAGAGATTTCGACATTACATTTCGATTGTTGAATAAAGCCTATGTTTCTTGACTACACACGAATTAAGATAATTGATTCATAATATGGAGCGTGAAAACATGTTGTTGTCGGAAGCATGGAAAAAATACCAGTCTGATAAAAAAGTTGAAGGCTATTCCTCTTTCACTTTGAAGATGTATGGTTTTCAATACAAACTATTAAAGCGTTTTTTCGGTGATTTAAGAATAAGTGAATTTACTACAGAAAAGTTGAAACAATACCTAGTTGAGGCAGGCGGGCATTTAAAACCATCCAGTTTGGGGCATCGTATACGTTTCATTAAATCACTTTTCACATGAGGAAGGACATATCTCGAAAAATCCAGCTGCTAAACTAAAAGAACCAAAACTAGGGCAACGAATTCCAAAATTTCTTTCCAAATATGAAATTGAACATCTCCGTGAAGGATGTCATACACCG
>Ga0079226_10004636_pt1 | contig 10487 bp, 4 predicted proteins | sample Poulit2014_FD_76345 | JGI IMG/M metagenome (GOLD analysis project Ga0079226, IMG submission 76345) | Agricultural soil microbial communities from Georgia to study Nitrogen management - Poultry litter 2014 | ecosystem: Environmental > Terrestrial > Soil > Agricultural land | place: USA: Georgia...
GGAGCCGGCGTGGGCGTGCGACTGGATGGGCGACAGCGGCGGCACGTACCACACCATGGGCAGGGTGCGGTATTCGGGGTGCAGCGGGAAGGCAATCTTCCACTCCACCGCCATTTTGTAGGTTGGCGAGCGCCTGGCCGCTTCCAGCCAGTTTTCGGGCACGCCGTCCTTGCGGGCCTGTGCCTGGACTTCCGGATCGTCGGGGTCAAGGAACACATCCAGCTGGGCCTCGTAAAGATCTTTGGGGTCTTCCACCGAGGCGGCTTCCTGGATGCGGTCGGCATCATACAGAATAACGCCCAGATAGCGGATGCGCCCAACGCAGGTTTCCGAGCACACGGTTGGTTCGCCCACCTCGATGCGCGGGTAGCAGAAGGTGCATTTTTCGGCCTTGCCGGACACCCAATTGAAGTAGATTTTCTTGTACGGGCAGCCCGACACGCACATGCGCCAGCCGCGGCACTTGTCCTGGTCGATGAGAACAATGCCGTCCTCTTCGCGCTTGTAGATGGAGCCTGACGGGCAGGCGGCCACGCAGGTGGGGTTGAGGCAGTGCTCGCACAGGCGCGGCAGGTACATCATGAAGGTGTTTTCAAACTGCCCGTAGATGTCCTTTTGCACTTCGTTGAAGTTGTAGTCGCCCTTGCGCTTGTCAAATTCTCCGCCCAGGATTTCCTCCCAGTTGGGGCCCCATTCGATCTTGTCCATGGTGCGGCCCGACACCAGGGAGATGGGCCGGGCCACCGGCGCGGTGGGCAGCTCGGGCGCCGATTGCAGGTTTTCGTAGTCAAACGTGAACGGTTCGTAGTAATCGTCGATCTGCGGCATGTTGGGGTTGGCAAAAATGCGCGTGAGCGTTTTGAACCGGCCGCCCTGACGGGGCACCAGCTTGCCGTTTTTCTTGCGTTCCCAGCCGCCTTTCCAGCGGTCCTGGTTTTCCCAGTCCTTGGGGTAGCCGATGCCGGGCTTGGTTTCGACGTTGTTGAACCAGGCGTATTCCATGCCCTTGCGGGAAGTCCACACGTTCTTGCAGGTGACCGAACAGGTGTGGCAGCCGATGCATTTGTCGAGATTGAGCACCATGGCCACTTGTGCACGAATTTTCATGATGTCTCCTCAGTCCAGTGTGGTGTTCAGCTCTTCTTCGCGCGCGGCATGTTGCACGCGGTCCATCCAGTCGATCTTTTTCATCTTGCGCACGATGACGAACTCATCGCGGTTGGAGCCGACCGTGCCGTAGTAGTTGAAGCCCCACGACAGCTGGGCGTAGCCGCCCACCATGTGGGTCGGCTTGACCACGGTGCGGGTCACCGAGTTGTGAATGCCGCCGCGCATGCCGGTAATTTCGGACCCCGGCACGTTGACGATTTTTTCCTGGGCGTGATACATCATGCACATGCCCTCCTTGACCCGCTGGCTGACCACCGCGCGGGCGGTCAGCGCGCCGTTGGCGTTGAAGACCTCTATCCAGTCGTTGTCGACAATGCCGGCCTTTTGGGCATCCAGCTCGGAAATCCACACAATGGGCCCACCGCGTGAAAGCGTGAGCATGATGAGGTTGTCGGTGTAGGTGGAGTGAATGCCCCACTTTTGATGCGGGGTGATGAAGTTGAGCGCCACGCCCGGATTGCCGTTGTCCTTGATATGACTCAGCGAACCGGTGCTGCGCGTGTCCACGGGCGGCCGGTACAGGGCAAACGCCTCGCCAAAGTCGCGCAGCCAGTCGTGGTCCTGATAGAACTGCTGGCGGCCCGACAGGGTGCGCCAGGGTATCAGTTCATTGATATTGGTCCAGCCGGCGTTGTAGCTGACTTCCTCGCTTTCGACGCCCGACCAGGTGGGTGATGAAATGATCTTGCGCGGCTGGGCCTGGATGTCGCGGAAGCGGATTTTCTCGTGCTCGCGCGGCAGGGCCAGGTGGGTGTGGTCGCGGCCGGTTATTTTTGACAGCGCCGCCCAGGCCTTGACGGCCACCTGGCCGTTGGTTTCAGGGGCCAGATAGAGCACGGTTTCGGCCGCGTCAATATCGGTTTCAATGCGCGGCCTGCTTTTGGCCGGGCCGTCCTTGACGGTTCGGTTGAGCGCCGCCAGCCCCTTGACTTCGTCTTCGGTGTTCCAGGCGATGCCCTTGCCGCCGTTGCCCAGCTTGTCCATCAGCGGACCCAGCGAGGTGAAGCGTGCGTAGGTGGCCGGGTAGTCGCGTTCCACGGTCACGATATTGGGCGCGGTGACGCCGGGAATGAGCTCGCACTCGCCCTTTTTCCAGTCCCGGCCGCCAAACGGCTGGGCCAGCTCGCCGGGGGTGTCGTGCATGATGGGCGTCAGCACCACGTCCTTTTCCTTGCCCAGCTGCCCTTCGGCCAATTCGGAAAAACGGCTGGCCACCGACTTGAAGATTTCCCAGTCGCTGCGCGATTCAAACACCGGGTCAACTGCCACCGAGAAGGGGTGGATGAACGGGTGCATGTCGGAGGTGTTGAGGTCGTTTTTCTCATACCAGGACGCGGTGGGCAGCACCACGTCGGAATAAAGACACGAGGTGGACATGCGAAAGTCCAGCGTCACGACCAGATCGAGCTTGCCCTCGGGGGCCTTGTCGTGCCAGACAACTTCTTCCGGGATATTGCCGCCGTCCTCGCCCAGGTCCTTGCCCTGCAGACCGCATTTTGTGCCCAGAAAATGCTTGAGGAAATACTCGTGGCCCTTGCCCGACGAGCCGAACAGGTTGGAGCGCCAGATGAACAGATTGCGCGGGAAGTTGGCCGGGTTATCGGGGTCCTCGCAGGCCATCTGCAAGGAACCGTCCTTGAGGCTTTTGGTCACGTAGGCCTTGGCGTCCATGCCGGCTTCTTCAGCCTCGCGTGCCACCTCAAGCGGGTTGCGGCCCAGCTGCGGAGCTGACGGCAGCCAGCCCATGCGCTCGGCGCGCACGTTGCAGTCGATCAGGCTGCGGCCATATTTGTCGGGGTTGGCCAGCGGCGAGAGCAGCTCACTGGTGTCCAGCCTTTCGTAGCGCCACTGGTTGGAGTGGGCGTAAAAGAACGAGGTGCCGTTCATCTGGCGCGGCGGGCGGTTCCAGTCGAGCGCAAAGGCCAGCGGCGTCCAGCCGGTTTGCGGGCGCAGTTTTTCCTGGCCGACATAATGCGACCAGCCGCCGCCCGATACGCCGATGGTGCCGCACATCATCAAAAAGTTGATGATGGAGCGGTAATTCATGTCCTGGTGATACCAGTGATTCATGCCGGCGCCGATGATGACCATGGAGCGGCCGCGGGTCTTTTCGGCGTTGTTGGCAAAGCCGCGGGCCACGGCAATGGCGCGCTCGGCCGGTACGCCGGTAATGGATTCCTGCCAGGCCGGGGTGTAGGGCACGTTGTCGTCGTAGTCCCGGGCCGCCTGTCCGCCCAGTCCGCGGTCCACGCCGTAGTGGCCGCACAGCAGATCAAAGGTGGTGGCCACCAGCATTTCGCCGTCGCGGGTTTTGACCCTGCGCACCGGTACATTGCGCTCCAGGATGTCGGTTTGCTGGTCGTTGGCGGTGAAGTTGGGATGCAGATTGCCGCCGAAATAGGGAAAGGACACCTCGCAGACCTCATCGCGGCTGTCGATTTGGGTCAGCTGCAGTTCGATGTCGTTGCCCTGACCGTCCTTGGCTTCCAGATTCCACTTGCCGTGGTCGGGATGGTCTTCGTCCTCGGGCCAGCGAAAGCCAATGGCGCCGCGCGGCACCACCGGCTGGCCGCCCTTGTCAAAGCCGACGGTTTTCCAGTCGGCCTGGCCGGGGCTGTCCAGATCATTTTCAAAATCGCTGGCGCGCAGGTAGCGACCGGGCACCCAGCGGTCACCCTGGCGCTCAAGCGTAACCAGCAGCGGCAGGTCGGTGTAGCGCCTGGCGTAGTCCTGAAAGTATTCGGCCTGGCGGTCGACAAAGAACTCGCGCAGCACCACGTGCCCCATGGCCATGGCCATGGCGGCGTCGGTGCCCTGCTTGGGGTGCAGCCAGATATCGGACAGCTTGGCCACTTCGGAAAAGTCGGGCGTGACGGCCACCACCTTGGTGCCGTTGTAGCGCGCCTCGACATAAAAATGGGCGTCCGGAGTGCGCGTTTGCGGCACGTTGGAGCCCCAGGCAATGATGTAGCCCGAGTTGTACCAGTCGGCCGATTCGGGCACGTCGGTTTGTTCGCCCCAGGTTTGCGGGCTGGACGGCGGCAGGTCGCAGTACCAGTCGTAAAACGACAAAAGCGAGCCGCCGACAAGGCTCAGATAGCGGGTGCCGGCCGCATACGACACCATGGACATGGCCGGGATGGGCGAAAAGCCCACCACCCGGTCGGGGCCGTGGTTTTTGATGGTATGCACATTGGCGGCGGCAATGATATCCAGCGCCTCGTCCCATTTGACGCGCACGAAGCCGCCCAGTCCGCGGCTGGCCTTGTAGTCCTGCAGCGACTTGTCGGTGCTGATTCTGTCCCAGGCTTCCACCGGGTCAAGCGTTTTGCGCAGCTCGCGCCAGTGCTTGACCAGCCGGCTGCGGATCATGGGGTACTTGAGCCGGTTGGCGCTGTACAGATACCAGGAATAGGACGCCCCGCGCGAGCAGCCGCGCGGTTCGTGGTTGGGCATGCCGGGCCGGGTGCGCGGATAGTCGGTGTACTGGGTTTCCCAGGTCACCACGCCCTGCTTGACGTGAATTTTCCAGCTGCATGAACCGGTGCAGTTGACGCCGTGGGTGGAGCGCACCACCCTGTCATGGGCCCAGCGATTGCGGTAGCCGTCTTCCCACTGGCGGGCTTCAATTCGTTTTTCCCCCCAGCCGTCGGAAAAGGATTCGCGGGCGCGGCGAAAGTAGCGCAGTCGTTCAAGAAAATGGGCCATGAAAACCTACCTTGGTCAGTCCGATTTTGCTTTGATGCATTGTAGATATGCATGGTGCATGAACGCTTTGACCAGCGTCAAATAGTACTTTTTCGGTCTTGTATCAGCCGCTTGCGAATTTTTGATGCACAAAAAAGCGGCGCTGCCGTACATGGCAGCGCCGCCCCGGTTTTGCACCAGAGGTTTTTCAGGCGGCGGCCGGAGCCGCCGGTCGACCGGGGATTTTTCGCTCTGCAGCATGCAGCAGCGCCCCCGGCCGGGTGTAAACCGCCCAGGTGATGCCCAGGCAGACCACATAAAAGCCGATGAATGTCCACAGCGCCGCCAGCGCCGAACCGGTGGCATCAATGGACATTCCATAGGCCATGGGAATGAAGAAGCCGCCATAGGCACCGATGGCGCTGGTAAAGGCGACGATGGCGGCCGATTCCATTTCGGCCTGGCGTCGCTGCCGGTCGGGGCCGTATTCGGGATACAGGCGGGCGGTTTCCTTGCGGACGATGTTGGGGATCATCTGGAAAGTGGACGAATTGCCCACGCCGGTAAAGAAGAACAGCGCCATGAAGCCGGCAAAGAACAGGGTGAAAGACGTGTTTTGCAGCCCCCAGATCACGACCAGCACCGACAGGATCATGCCGATGAATACCCAGAAGGTGACCCGCCCTCCGCCGGCCCGGTCGGCCAGCCAGCCGCTGCCGGCGCGGCTGAGGGCGCCGATGAGCGGCCCGAGAAACACGAACTTGAGCGCGTTGATTTCCGGAAAGGCCAGGCCCGACAGCAGCGGAAACCCGGCCGAATAGCCGATGAAGCTGCCGAAGGTGCCGATGTAAAGCACGCACATCAGCCAGTTGTGCGGGCGCTTGAAAATGACCGCCTGCTCGCTGAAGCTGGATTTGGCATCGGCCAGGTCGTTCATGCCCAGCCAGGCGGCGATGGTGGACGCCATGATCAGCGGCACCCAGACAAAGCCGGCATTTTGCATCCAGACCCGGCCGCCGTCCGACAGCTCCTGGGAGCTGCCGCCAATGGCGCCGAACACGCCGGCGGTAATCACCAGCGGCACCAGAAACTGCATCAGCGACACGCCCAGATTGCCCAGCCCGGCGTTGAGGCCCATGGCGTGCCCCTTTTCGGCGCGCGGAAAGAAAAAGCTGATATTGGCCATGGACGAGGCGAAGTTGGCTCCGCCCAGCCCGCACAGCAGCGCCAGCACCACAAAGATCAGATAGGGCGTGGCCGGGTTTTGCACGGCGTAGCCCATGCCCAGGGCCGGAATCATCAGCGCGGCCGTGGACAGGGTGGTCCACAGGCGTCCGCCGAACACGGGCACCATGAAGCCGTAGAAAATTCTGAGCGTGGCGCCGGTCAGGGCAGGCAGGGCCGCCAGCCAGAACAGCTGGTCCTGGTTGAAGTCAAAGCCGATGCGCGGCAGCTGGGCAACCACCACCGACCACACCATCCACACGGCAAAGGCCAGCACCAGGGCGGGAATGGATATCCACAGGTTGCGGCGCGCGATGCGTCGGCCCCTGTCTTTCCAGAACTGCGGATCCTCGGGCCGCCAGTCTTCAACCCGGCGCGGCATGACCGTGCGTTCCGGGTCATGAATGCTTTCCAGCTCGGGCAGGCTGGGCAGGCGGTCAAGCGCTCTGCCTTCGGCCTTGCGCTCCATGGCGCGGATGGAAAAGTGCATCCAGCCCAGCGACACCACCACGGAAATCAGCAGCAGGGCAAAGGCCGAGGTCCAGATGCCGGTCAGGTCGAGCAGCGCGCCAAAAACAATGGGCAGAAAAAACCCGCCCAGGCCGCCGATCATGCCGACCAGCCCGCCGACCGAGCCGACGTGTTTGGGGTAGTAGACAGGGATATGCCGATAGACGGCGGCCTTGCCCAGGCTCATGAAAAAGCCCAGGCCAAACAGGGTGATGACAAACGGCCACAGCGCCATGCGGGTGGAAAACGCAATGGGTCCGTGATGGCCGTGAATGACGTAATCGGTGGGCGGGTAGGACAGCATGAACAGCAGCAGGGCCGAAAACCCGAATGTCCAGTACATCACCTTGCGCGCGCCAAAGCGGTCGGAAAGCGCCCCGCCGTAGGCGCGGAACACGCTTGCCGACAGGCTGAACACGGCGGCCGCTATACCGGCTGCGCGCAAATCCACGCCGTACACCTGCACCAGGTAGTACGGCAGCCACAGCGCCAGCGCCACAAAGCCGCCAAACACATAAAAGTAATACAGCGAAAAGCGCCACACCTGCAGCCGTTTGAGCGGCGCAAACTGCTCGGCCAGGCTGGGGCCGTCCAGACCCTTGGCGCGCCGTTCGGCAAACTCGGGGTCGTCGCGGGCCACCAGAAAAAACACGATGCCCATAAGCACCAGCGCCGCCGCCCACACATGGGCCACGGTCTGCCAGCCCCAGGCGGTCAGCACAAAGGGCGCGCCAAAGGTGGTGACTGCTGCGCCCACGTTGCCCATGCCGAAAATGCCCAGCGCCGTGCCCTGGCGCTCCTGGCCGAACCATTTGGACACGTAGGCCACGCCGATGATGAAGCTGCCGCCAGCCAGGCCAACGCCCAGGGCAGCCAGCATGAAGGTCCAGTAGCTGCTGGCCCAGGTCAGCGCCCAGGTGGCCAGGCCGGTCAGGATCATCTGGGCGGAAAACACCAGGCGGCCGCCGTAGCGCTCGGTCCACACGCCCAGAATCAGCCGGGTGACGGAGCCGGTCAGCACCGGGGTGGCAATGAGAATGCCGTACATGAACTCGCCGATTCCGAGTTCTTCCTTGATGGACAGTCCGATGATGGAAAAGATGGTCCAGACGGCAAAGCACAGGGTGAAAGCGATGGTGCTAAGCCAGAGCGCCCTGTTCTGGTCGGCGCGGCGGGGAAGGTTGGTGGCAGGCATATCAGCTCCAGTCACGTTGCCCCAAAGCGGGCGGCATTATTTTATTGGTCGCGATGAGGTCCGGGTTTTGATCATGATCAACAAGGGTTCAAGATTCTGCTCCGGGCAGGTCATTTCGCACTTCCGGCCAGCCAGTGTTGGCCCAGCGCGCGCAGCTGGCCCACAAACAGCACCAGCCAGGCGGTGATGCCGGCGGCAATCATCAGCTGTGGCAGCCAGAACAGAAACGGCAGGTCCATGGCCTGACTCATGCGGCGCGTGCTGGCGGCATACATGCCCAGCGGGAACACCGCGCCCCAGTACATGGGGTCGTAGGCAAACGGATAGCGGCGCACGCCGTGGCGCCAGATGGCCAGGAGCACCAGCATGGGGATCCACCACGTGCCGGTGGCCCAGTAAAAAACGGTGAAGCCCTTGATGAAGGGCAGCATGGAGTCCAGAAAAGGCGCGTGCGGCGCGTTGACGATCAGCAGGGCGCCGGCCAGGGTGGAAATGGCCATGGCGCCCATGTTGATCCAGTACGGCGGCGACAGGTCGGCGGGCGAGAAACGAAAAAAATTGTAGCGATAAAAAATCAGCGCCATCATCCATATATAAAGCATGCCGCCCCACAGCCACATCGACAGCGCAAAGAAATTGAGCTCCAGCCTGAGTGCCGGCGCCGTCGCTTCGGCGGCAATCAGCGAGGCAATGACGCTCATGGCCTGGGTGGCCACCACGGCCAGAAGCCAGCCGCCGTTGATGCCGTCCTCAAGGCCGGGCTTGTCCTGCTTGACGGCAAAAAGAGTAAAGATGGTGTAGGTGAAAACTATCCAGCCCACCAGGCCGAAAATTGCCAGCGCAACGGTAATCGGCAGGTTGTTGCCAATGAGCAGGCTCTGGCTGCCCAGCACCGAACAGGCCGCCACAAAGGTGAAAAAGCCCGGTGCGTCCAGGTGGCTGCGCAGGTTTTCAAGCACCTGCTGCGGATACCACCAGGCGCGCAGCAAAGCCAGGGCGCCAATGACCACAAAGAAAAACCAGTTGAGCCACAGCAGCAGTTCGGGCAGCAGCGGCAGGTGAAGCAGATCGGCCGCCAGCGACAGAATGCCGGTGGCCATGACCATGCTGAAATAGCCGGGCGACATGCCCGGCAGGGCGGCGCGCAGTTTGTCCAGCAGGCGAGACATGACGGCCGGGCGCGCAGCCGAAATCAGGCGGCTTCAAACATGATGGGGTCGCCCTGGCGATCAAATGCCAGCAGCGGGCCAATGGTGCCCGCGCGGATCATGGCCATCATCTGCTTGAGGGTCTTGTCCACGTCCTCGTTTTCAGGCAGCCACGGTGAGTGGTCTTCCATGGCGCCGGCAAAAACGATGTCCCAGTCCTGGCCTGTGTGGCGTGATTTTTCGATCAGTGTTTCAAAATCGTGAAGCTGCTCGGGCCGCTTGTCCACGCACAGCACGGGGGTCAGCTCGCCGCCGGTGCCCTGCTCATAGCGGGTCTTTTGGGCCGGGTTGGGCTTGTCTGCAATGCCTCGGCTGGTAAATACAAACAGCAGTCGCTGCGGCAGCGGCTGCAGGCGGGCGGCCTGCAGCAGGTCGTCAAATGAACGGATGTTGTTGTCCAGGCTCATCGTGGCGCTCCAAAAAAGGTCGGGTCACGCGTAACTGTATTCGCTGTGCCCTGCATCATAGGGATTTGAGCCCCTGCTGTCACGAATTGCGCCCGGGAACAGGCGCGCCAAAAACAATATCAGCCCCGCAGCCGCGCCGTTTCCCCTACCATTGTCAACTGTTGCCAGCCAACCGTAATCGCGGAGAAAAAGTCATGAGCAGTCAGCCAACCCAGGGGCTTTTCAACATGGCCGACGTGCGCCGCAAGCGCATTACGGCGCGCCGGTCGGTGGCCGTTGGCGAGTTTTTTCCGGGCAGCGCCTGGCAGGATGTGGTCGAAAAGCGCCTGCCCAAGGGTGATGCGCTGATGCTGGCTGAAATCGGCGGGCTGCAGGGCGCAAAGACAGCCGCCCAGCTGATGCCGCTGTGTCACCCGCTGCCGCTGGAACACATTCGCGTTGAATGCCACCCGGTGCCCGATCGCCGGGTGATTCGCGTGTATGCCGAAGTGGCCACCCAGGCGCGCACCGGCGTGGAAATGGAAGCGCTGGCGGCAGTCAATGCCGCTCTTTTGACCCTGTACGACCTGACCAAGCCAGTCGAGCCGGCGCTGTCGTTTGGCAACGTGCGCCTGCTGTTCAAGGAAGGCGGCAAGAAAGGGCTGTGGCTGCACCCCGACGGCATGAACGATGCCGAAGCGCAGCGCTACCGGCCGCGCGGCCCGGCCCGCCTCGACAACATCCGCGCGGCGGTAATTACCCTCAGCGACCGCGCCAGCCGCGGAGAATATGCCGACAAATCCGGCCCGCTGCTGGTCGAGCGTTTGCGCGCCCTGGGGGCCGATGTTGATGACGCCCAAATCATGGCCGATGACCCCGATGCACTGGCCGGGCGTTTGCAGACGCTGGCGGATGAGTCCACTGACCTTGTTTTGTGCACCGGCGGCACCGGGTTGGGGCCCGCCGACCGCACGCCCCAGGCCCTGGCCAAGGTCGCCGACCGGTCGGCCACGGGACTTGCAGACATGTTTCGCGCTGAAAGCAGCCAGCACACGCCGCTGGCCTGGCTGAGCAACGCCGATGCCGTGGTGTGTGGCAGCACGCTGA
>Ga0079226_10004637_pt1 | contig 10486 bp, 16 predicted proteins | sample Poulit2014_FD_76345 | JGI IMG/M metagenome (GOLD analysis project Ga0079226, IMG submission 76345) | Agricultural soil microbial communities from Georgia to study Nitrogen management - Poultry litter 2014 | ecosystem: Environmental > Terrestrial > Soil > Agricultural land | place: USA: Georgia...
ATGGACATACATAGGACCTCATTGCCCAGTGAACTTGTACAACATGGTGGTCTGCCGGCTTCGTCGTCGGGCGGACCTACGGTGATTTCTCGCGCGCCCCCATCGCTGACTCCGACGGCCACACCACAGCGTCGGTCGAGTACATCCTCATTGCGCGCCATGCCAGCTGAAGGACACTCACCAACCGCGACCGGCCAGTTGTGCCATCGGCCTGAGGAGAGCGCATCCATCGGAGGTCTGCACTTGAGCTAGTTCTGGTACATGCGAACTTCCGCCGGCCAATGGCGGTCTGCACCAGCATCGAGGGCCTGCGCCTGCGCTCGCGTGGCTTCTAATCCGCTATGGCTTCGTGGCATAGACCCAGAAGCGACGTTGGGTAACGCGGATCGGACGGTTCGCCTCCAGTGCAGCGAGCTTCTTCGCGTGCGCATCGACCGTGAAGTGAGGAGCGTCCCAGGGCACCAACGCAAGGTAGGTCACCAGCGCTTTGGCATCCTCGAACTCCATCGTTCCCCGCCACTCGTCCACCACGTCAATGCGCAGCCCAGCGGCTGCGAGTTCTTCGCAATATCGGCGTGCCGTCACGTGCGGGTACTCGAATGCCTCGTCGAACCACTCATGGATCTCTTCTGCATCATGACCATCGACCTGCTGCGTGAGCAGTCGTCCTCCCGGAGCCAGGACCCGGGCAATCTCTCGGGCATCAATGTCCTCGTGGCGAGACATCACGAGGTCCAAGGACTCCTCGGCAAAAGGCATGCGATGATCGCGCTCGGCGTCATAGCGGATGACCTCGATGTCGCGTGCGCAAAGAGCCTCCTGCGCCACGGCGACGTTCGGCTCCCATCCCTCCGTGGCGACGACGGACTTGCCGGAGAGGTCAACACCATCGAGGAGGCGCAGCAACCTTTCGCCACCGCCTGTTCCCAGGTCGGCGATTCGGTGCGCACGAGATATTTGCGACTGGCAGTCGGCCTCGAAATCCCACCACGGCTCGTCGGCGGTCAGCCCTGGGTCGAGCACGGAGAAGTCCCAACCGATCATCGTCGAGCGCGCATAGGCCTGCCGCCATGAGTCAATCACATGACCGAGCCTACGGCGTTCCATCTTCGTGGCGCTCAACGCTGAATCAGAACTCCACGACGTCCCGCCCATAGGGCGAGCTGACGCATGCTGCCGGGTAATCAGCCCCTATGATGTCGCGAAATCATCGCACCGGCCATCCACGACTGTGGGAAGTGGGCACCCGCGAACGATCGTGCGCTGCGCAGAGTCACTTGTCCTCAAGGTGCGCTTCTTGTGCCGGTTGCGATTACGTCGAGTCCCGCAGCCCTCGCTGCCTCATCGAGGCCGGAGTTCCTCATGCTTGGGAACCGGAGGGCAGTGCGGGCGGGCGGCGACTGTGTCGACGCCCGCCCGGGTCGGTTTCAGCCTCCGCGGATGGTCATCTTGGCGAGCTTGTCGCCATCGAGATCGAAGACGAACTTCGAGCGGCCGTTGGCGTAGTTGGAGCGCCAGTCGCCGACGACGGTCACCGTGCCCTCGGCGACGGAGACCTCCTCGACGGCAAGCGTGCCGCGGGCACCGATGAACTCCTTGTCACTCCAGGTCTTGATCTGCTCGCGGCCGGTGAACGTGCGACCCCAGTCGTCGACTGCCCCGTCGGCAGTGAACGCGTCGAGGAAGGCCTGCTCGTCGTGGGCGTTCACACGCTCAAGGAAAGAGGCAACCGGTTCGGGGATGGTCTGGTCTGTCATTTTCGTACTCCTTCTCCGTACTCCTTCTCAGCGTGTGGTGTAACCGCCGTTGGCGAAGATCGTTTGCCCCGTGATCCACCAACCCTCGGTGGCGAGGAATCGGACGATCGGGGCGATGTCCTCGATCTTGGTGAGCTGGTTACCCATGGCTTGCGACTTGTGGAACTCGACCCGCTCCGGTGTCTCCTGCCCGTAGAAGAACGGTGTGTCCATTGGGCCCGGCGCAACGGCCGTCACCGAGATACCCCGGTCGGCGAACTCCTTGGCTGCGGCCCGGGTGAAGTGCTCCACCGGACTCTTCCCACCAGCGTAGGTCGAGTACCCGTCGGTGAAAGCCGCCAGCAGCGCGGTGACGATCGTGATGACTTTGCCACCGTCGGCGAGATGCTTTCCCGCCTCCTTGATGAAGAAGTAGGCGGCCTTGGAGTTGATGTCGAACATCGAGTCGTACTCGTCCTCGGTCGTCTCCACGATCGGCTTGCGCAGCACCTTGCCAGCAGTGTTCACCGCGACGTCGATCTTCCCGATCGCCGCCTCTGCATCGGCGAACAGCCTGGTCACGTTGACGGGGATCGTCAGATCGCCCTGCACGATCACGCCTTTGACACCGGCCGCCTCGACCGCCTCGAGGGTCTGCTCTGCGTCGGCGCGGCTGGAGTCGGAGTTGTAGTGGATCGCGACGTTCGCCCCGGCCTGTGCAGCCTGACGGGCAATCAGCCCGCCGAGATTCTTCGCGCCGCCGGCGATGAGCACGTTCTTGCCAGTGAGGGTGTGCTCCGTCATCTCAGTCCCTTCGTATCGATGTTATGCAACAGTGTTCTACTGCTACATGAGGTACTGTAGCAGTATGACAGAGAGGACGGGAAGTGGTACACGGGAGCGGCTGATCTCCGCCGCTGCGGATCTCATTGCCGCATCACCCGGGGAGGACTTCTCACTACGCGCGGTGTGCGACGCCGCCGGGGTGAAGATGCCGACGCTGTATCACTTCTTCGGCTCCAAGCAGGGCCTCATCGACGCCGTCGTCGAGCATGGATTCGACCTCTACCTCGGGCAGAAAGAATCGATGGAGGCCTCCGGCGACCCGATCCAGGACATCCGTGCCGGCTGGGACGCGCACGTCGACTTCGGCCTGTCCCATCCAGGGTTCTACACGCTCATGTACGGCAAGATCCGCCCCGGGTATTCCCCGTCCGCCCAGTCACGCCCCACCGCGATCCTCCGCTCACTCACAGCCCGGGCCGCCGAACAGGGCAGGCTCGTGGTTCCTTCGGCGCAGGCAGCGGCGCACATACTCGCAACCAATATCGGGGTCACCCTGCGCCAGATCGTCCTGGCGCAGCCCGACCCCGAGCTTTCCCAGGCAGTGCGCGAGGGAACCATCGCGGCGATCACCGGGACCGCAGCACGGCCCGCCGCTCCCCTGGCCGCAGCCGTGGAGATCGCAGCGTCCAGCCCCGAGTCCCTCGGCCCGACCGAGACCAAGCTGCTCATCGAGTGGCTCACCGAACTCGAGGCACGGCACCACGCGAAAAGGTCTGCACGCTGAACCATAGTGCGGCTGTCGCAGCGCTTTCCTCGCCTCGGCGGTGCTGGTCGCCGGCGGCCTGGTGTGCTTGCTCATCCTCAAACCCGCAGCCCCAGCGCTGCCGACTGTAACCTCTAAGGAGCCCGTGGCATGAACGACCGACCTCTCTTCCTCGATTGCGACACGGGCATCGACGACGCCCTCGCCCTGGCATACTTGCTCAATTGCGACGTGAGTCTCGCCGGGATCAGCACCGTGAGTGGGAACACGTCGGCCAAGCAGGCCTCGATCAACACGCTCGGCCTGCTCTCGCTGGCGGGAAGACTCAATGTGCCGGTCGCCGTCGGCGAGCACGAGCCGCGTGATGGGACCTTCGGTGGCGGGGCACCCGAGGTTCATGGCCAGAACGGCGTGGGCGACGTCTGTCTGCCCGTGGACGGCACCCCTCGTACCGAGACAGGGGTTGACCTGCTGCTGCATCTGTCTCACCTCCACGACGGTGAGCTCGATATCCTCGCGATCGGCCCACTGACCAACATCGCCCGCGCCCTCGACCGAGATCCCACACTGCCGCAGCGCATTGGCAAGCTCATCATCATGGGTGGGGCGGTCTGGGTGCCGGGCAACATCACCGACCATGCGGAAGCGAACATCGCCAACGACGCCGCAGCCGCAGCCAAGGTATTCGCCGCGGGGTTCCACATCACATTGGTGCCGCTCGACGTGACGCTGCAGCACATATTCACCGATGACGACGCGGCGGTCTTCGAACAGTCCGGGCACCCGCTCCACGTCGCCCTGGCCACGATGCTGCGTCGCTACATCGACTTCTACGAGTCGGTCGACGACGTCCGCGCCGCACCGTTGCACGACCCATTGGCGGCTGCGATCGCCGTCGACGAGGTCGGCATCACCGAAGCACGCTCCGTGGCGATCCAGGTCGCCACGGAGGATTCCGGAGAACGGGGCCGTACCATTGCGGGCGAAGAACGACCAGGAGTCCAAGTCGTCACCGGCGTATCCGCGGACGCCAGTGCGATCATCCGGACCCGCATCCTCGCCACGCGCAACCACCTCTAGGAGGCACTCCAATGACCGATTCCGACTTCGACCAGTTCCTGCGACGTGCAATTCAGGTATCCGCAGATGCTCGCGCCCACGGCAACCACCCGTTCGGTGCGATCCTCATCGCCCCCGATGGCACGATCGCACTGGAGGCCGAGAACACAGTCGTCACCGAAAATGATGTCACCGACCACGCTGAGACAAATCTCGTCCGGAAAGCCTCGCGCACGATCCCTCACGACGAGCTTCGCGAGTATTCTCTCGTGACTTCCTGCGAACCCTGCGCCATGTGCGCGGGCGCGATCTACTGGTCCGGTATCGGTCGCGTGGTCTACGGACTCTCCGAAACCGGGCTCCTCGCGCTGACCGGAAACCACTCGGAAAACCCCACCCTTGACCATCCGTGCCGCCTCGTATTCTCCGCAGGTGGGCGTCCGATCGACGTCATCGGCCCGCGCCTTGAGGAGGAAGCGTCTCAGCCCCACATCGGGTTCTGGTCTCGCTGAGCGACGTACAGTTCCGCGAGCGCGACCGACGTGATCGCGACATCACCTCGACCACCTAGCACGCTGCGCTGCGTCACTTTTCCTCAGGGCGCCGTCCTGTGCCGGGAGCAATCACGTCGAGTCCCGCAGCCCGCGCCGCCTCATCGAGCCGGTGGTCGTAGGTGAGGACAGCCTCAGCATCAAGGCGCATCGCCGCCTCCAGATGCAAGGCGTCGAGGGTGCGGAGATACGGCATCGGCAGGAACCCTGCGGACCGGTAGGTGGCCCGGTCGAGCGCCGCGAGCGACACGCCATCGAGAATCGCGCTCACCTTCGACTGAACACACCCCTCCCGTACTGCCATGCGGCGTAGCTCGGTCTCGAGTAGATCACTCGCGACGAGCCTGGCCGGCGTTTGATCAAGCCAGTCCACTAGCGCCTGAGTTTCGGGCTGTGCGACCAGGAGTGCTCCGAGCGCGGAGGTGTCGGCGTAGACAAGCGGAACTCCCGTCACACCCGGTCCTCGCGCAACTCGTCCAGGATCCGGGCCATCGGACGATCACCCTCAGACTGCTGAGGCTTCAGCGCCGCCCAGCCACCCACACGCTTAACCGGCCGGGCAATGGGCAAGGTAGGGGCCGGGGCATCAAGAGGGACGATGCGACCGACGGCGATTCCACGGTTGGTCAGTACGAAAGAGCGACCTTCGCCTACCTCGCGAAGAACGCGTCCAGATTCGTTGCGCAGCTCGCGCTGCGAGAGGCTCTCGAACTGCGGCTCACTCACGCTCATTCCCCTATCGTAGCATCCGTGCTACAGGTTGCGCATTACACAAGAATCACCTGAAGAGCCGCGACGTACCGTTGGCATCGACGATGTCCTCAAGAACATCGTCGATGCGCTGGGCAGAGCCACGACTCACAGAGTGATCGAGTCTTCGAGCGCCGAGGCCGAGACCGGCCGCTTGAGCAATTGGACGGGAAACACATCGATGTCATCGCGGCCGAACAACGCTCGGGTCTCTTCCAACAGCCCGGAGGCTCGCATCAGGAGGTTGCCGTCGGCAGGATCCATCTCGACGAGGATGTCGATATCCGACCCCGCGGACGCGGTGCCGCGGGCGACGGAGCCGAACAGCTTCGGGCTGGTCGCGCCGTACCGGTCTAGAAGCACCTGAAACTCGTCACGACGGGAGTCGATAAGCTCGCGAAGGGCGAGCGTCTCGGGCGTCGTGAGGCTCTCGGGCATACCCACAGGATACCGGCCACGGCACCCCTCGACATAAACGCACTACACATTGAACCGGAACTCCACCATGTTCCGGTACGTACGAGCATCTGCAGTCAGTGGCTACCATGCCCGTCCGCGCAGGTCGATGTCGCCTTTCGGTCACAGCTCGAGCGGGGTGATCGAGCGGATGAGGATCGCCTGACCAGGCTCGTCCACGACATGTTCGCCAACACGCCCGATCGACTTCTCGCGGGCAAAGATCGGAGTCCAGCCACAATGAGCGAGGACCTCGATCGAACGATGCTTCACGCGTCGGCCTGCCACGGATCAACCAGTCTTACGCCGGTGTGTACGAAGTCCTTGACGTTCCGAGTCGCGCAGGTTGCACCGTGGGCCAGACAGATCGCGGCGATCTGCGCGTCGGCAGTACTGATCGGTGCTCCCGTGTTCTCTCGGGCCACGAGCACGCCTGCATAGCGGTCGGCTGCCACGTCATCGAACGGCAGCACAGCGCGGCCACCCCGATACGGCTCGAGCGCTGCGTCGATGCGTCTCGTCAGCTCATCCCTGCGCCGGCCATCCGGTAGCCGTCGCACACTCGCCAGCAGCTCGGCGAGCGTGATCGACGTGATCGCGACATCGCCCGCCAGTGACTCGAGCCAGTCCACCACGCCCGGCTCCGGCGACGGCCGGAAGAGCTCCGAGATGACGTTCGTGTCGAGAACGATCACTCGAAGTCCACCGCCCGCGCGACGTCATCGCGCGCCGGGATCGACAGATCTTCGATACCGCCGATGCCTTGCGCCGCGGCCAGCAGAGCGATTCCGATGTGCGGCCTTCGTGCGGCCTTCGTAAGGATGGCGCGAACCTCTGCCTCCATAGACCGGCCGTGTTCTTTCGCCTGCGCGGCGAGCTGCTGTTTCACGGCGTCATCGAGACCGCGAACGATGATGGATGACATCGCCGACCACCTCATGCCAAGGAAGCCGGGCGAGACCCGGCCCAGATCTCGGGCCCGCTGATCACACGTTGAAGCGGAACTTCGCCACATGCCGGCACGAAGGACGGTCTGCGACGACGTCGCCTCACGTGGCATGAGGCGCGCGGCCAGAGCGTCGACGATCGCGTCAACGGCCCGCGCCGACATGTTGAGCCAGAGATCACGATGAGGTCACGCGACTCGCAGCGGCGTGATCGCAGCGATCTGCTCGCCGGCAATGTCCTCCGCGCGGTCCAACTCGTAGTGGGTCTGCAGGTTGATCCAGAACTCCGCAGACGTGCCGAAGTACCTCGCAAGCCGAAGTGCAGTGTCCGCCGTGATCCCCCGCTTGCCATGCACGATCTCGTTGATCCGCCGCGGCGGCACGCCGATCGACACGGCGAGCTTGTTCTGCGTGATCCCGAAGCCCTCGATGAAGTCCTCCATGAGGACCTCTCCCGGGTGGATCGGCTCGATCTTGTCAGTGGTAGTCAACGATCTCCACCTCCTCTGGTCCGGCGTCCGTCCATGTGAAACAAATCCGCCACTGGTCGTTGATCCGGATGCTGTGCTGACCGACCCGATCGCCCTTGAGGGCCTCGAGTCGGTTACCAGGCGGGACGCGGAGGTCGTCCAGGCTCTCCGCGGACCCGACCTGACGAAGCTTGCGCAGCGCGACCCGATGGATTCTCGGATCGATCGACCGCACGCGTTCACGTCGCCACAGCCGTTCGGTGTCCTTGCTGCCGAACGTCCTGATCACACGCCCAGCATATAACGCGGACCGTCATTAACGCTACACGTTAAACCTGAACTCCACCACATCCCCACAGCGGCAATCGTCTGCGGATTGAGGCTGACCTGGCCACTTCCCCCATCGTATCCGTCGCGTGTCAGTGGCTACGGGGACAATGGAGCCATGGCCCGACGACAGCACCTCCCCGACGATCTTGCCCCTGATCAAGTCATAGCTCTACAAGACGCCCTGCTCGCGAACGCCGACCGGCTGCTCCGGGCGGCACTGACGGCTCTCGACGAGGACGACGCCGCGCTGGCGAGGTCACTGGGAATCCTCGGCATGGAGGAGTCCGGTAAGGCGATCGCGCTGCACGAGCGCAGGTTGGACATGACCCACAGCCCGGAGGGCGAGGAGTTCGTCGACGACGGGCTCAGGAAGCTCTGGCGGGAGCACCCCCTCAAACTCGACATCGTGCACCGGTTCCTGATGCTGGAGCAGTACTGGTTCGGCGTCGAGCCCTCAGACTCGGAGGAGAACGCCGAGGTGCTCGGGACGATCCAGGAGTGGAAGCGCAAGCACAACTCCTTCAAGCAGCGCGGCTTCTACGTCGACGTGACGGCGGAGGGAGAACTACTCACCCCGCAGGCTGTCGCCGACCCGGACGCCGTGCGAGCGGTGCTCGAGCACGTCCACCAAATCGGGTGGCAGCTGCGGCTCGGCGAGCACATCGAGGGCAGACGCCAGGAGGACCGGGAGCGTGCTGTGCCGCCGGCAACAGAAGAGATGATCGAGCACATGAGGGGCCTGGCCGGCCACATGGACCCCGAGCTCGTCGAGCAGATGCTCGAGTCGATGCGCGAGGGCACCGAAGGCGAGGACATCCGCAACGCCGCATACGGATTCACACTGTCGGACAAGCCGTTCGAGAACGTGGGCCGGGCCGGCTACGAAGCCCAGGACCGCGAGCTACACGCGCTGTGGCAGAGCCTGCACGGCGACGACGAGAAAGACGCCGAGTAGGTCGACTGAACAGCGAGGCCATACGACGATCCTGCGCCCTGGACGTACGCGCTCGCCGGTAGACTGGGAGAGCAGGCCGAACGCCGAACAGGAGGGGGTCGAGTGGCACGCGCACCAATCGACGGCAACACCCTCAGATGGGCCCGTGAGCTCGGCAGAGTGCCCCGCGAAGAGCTCGCCAAGGCTCTCGCGTGAAGCCCGAGCGCATCGACGCGTTCGAGTCCGAGGAGGGCCAGCCGGCGTTCCGTCAGCTGACGCTCATGGCGACCAAACTCGACAGACCCTTGGGGTTCTTCTTTGCCCCCGCGCCCGTTGAACCGGACGTGCCGGAGACTGCGGATTTCCGCGGGCGGATCCACGACGAGTTCCCGCCCGGGCTCGCGCGCGAGATGCGGCGCGCTGAGCAGCACCGCGACACGATGCTGGACCTAGACGACCAGCCGCGAGAACGCCTAGAACTCGTGCCGCTCACTTGGCAGACCCTCACCCGGAGAGCCAGGAATCTGCGTCGCCAGTTCGGGCTCCTGGACTCCTTCGTCCCGACCGAGTCCCAGAACGGGCAGGTGTTCAACTTCTGGCGGGGCCTCATCGAGGCGCGCGGCATCCTGGTCTTCCAGACGACGAGGATCCCCTGGAGACGTTCCGCGGCCTCTCCATCCACCATGATCGGCGGCCGATAGTGCTCGTGAACGGCGGCGACAGCGCCGTCGGCCGGGTCTTCTCCCTCTTCCACGAGGTCGCCCACCTCGCCAACCGCACCAGCGGGCTGTGCATGCTACGCGAGAACGTCAACGAAGAGGCACTCGCCAACGGCTTCGCTGCGAACTTCCTCATGCCCGAAGCGAGCGTCCGCCGCCAAGTGGCAGCGGACGAGGACCCTTACGAGCTCGCAGTCAGCCTCGCGTCCGTCTTCAAGGCGAGCCCTCTGGCAACAGCCGTCCGCCTCAAGACGCTCGACATCATCGACGACGAGGACCTCGCGGAGGTGCGCGCGACCAGCGACGAGGCGTGGAAGAAGGTCAGGGACAAGAGGAAGAACAGCGACAGCTTCGTGCCCCCTGGCGACTGCGGTACCGCGATCTCGGCAGCAACGACATCGGGGCGGTCGCGCATGCTCTCGAGGACCAGCGCGTCGACATGATGGACGCCACCTACCTACTGAACGCGCGACTTCCCATGGTCGAGCAGCTACTCAGCGAGTACTACCGGGCCGGCGGTGCCGATTTACCTACACCCTGGACAGCAACATCCTCATCGGGCTCGTGCACCGTTATCCTCGCGACATCTTCCCGGGCATCTGGGACAGCATCGAGGAGTCCGTCGCCCGCGGCGAGAGCTGCATCTGCGAAGCGGTGCATCGAGAGGTCTACCGGATCGGGGACGACCTGTACAAATGGGCCAAGGAGCTTCCCGGGTTCATCTGCTCGACGAACGGCGAAGAACTTGCGACCGTGAGGGCGATCGGGCAGGCGCATCCCGGATGGGTTCGGGGCCAGCTGAACGAGGCTGACCCGTTCGTGATCGCCCACGCGAAGTTTGAGGGCTCGGACGTCGTGAGCGAGGAGAACCGTAAAGGCCCCGGCGTCATCGACAAGAACTTGAAGATCCCCAACGTCGCTGACGAGCATCATGTGCGAGTGCTGAACTTCGACTACGTCCGCACGGAAGGCTGGTCCTTCTAGG
>Ga0079226_10004638_pt1 | contig 10486 bp, 12 predicted proteins | sample Poulit2014_FD_76345 | JGI IMG/M metagenome (GOLD analysis project Ga0079226, IMG submission 76345) | Agricultural soil microbial communities from Georgia to study Nitrogen management - Poultry litter 2014 | ecosystem: Environmental > Terrestrial > Soil > Agricultural land | place: USA: Georgia...
CCGACAGGCGATTTACATATTGGAAATGCCCGCACCGCTTTATTCAACTATTTATTTGCGAGACATTATGGCGGGAAATTCATCATCAGAACAGAAGATACGGATGCAAAACGGAATGTAGAAGGCGGCGAAGAAAGCCAGTTGACCTATTTGAAATGGCTCGGAATCGAATGGGATGAAGGGGCCGATATCGGCGGAGATTATGGACCTTACCGCCAAATGGAACGTTTGGATATTTATCAAAAATATATCGACGAACTTTTAGAAAGAGATTTTGCCTATGAATGCTATATGACGGAAGAGGAATTGGAGCAAGAACGAGAAGAGCAGCGCGCCAAAGGGCAAGTGCCTAAATATTCCGGAGCGCATGCCAATTTGACGGAAGAAGAAATTGAAATGTTTAAGCAAGAAGGCCGGAAGCCTGCTATCCGTCTGCGCGTCCCGCAAAACCGCACGTACACATTTCGTGATATTGTTCGCGGCAATATTTCTATTGAATCGAGCGACTATGGCGATTGGGTGATAGTCAAAAAGGATGGAATCCCGACGTATAACTTTGCTGTAGCGATCGACGACCATTTAATGGGAATCACGCATGTGCTTCGCGGCGAAGAGCATATTTCCAATACGCCAAGACAAATGATGATTTACGATGCGTTCGGATGGGAAGCGCCAACCTTCGGACATATGACGCTCATTTTGAATGAAAACCGGAAAAAGCTGAGCAAGCGAGATCAACATATTTTGCAGTTCATTGAACAATATAAAAATCTCGGATTTTTGCCTGAAGCGATGTTCAACTTTATCACCCTTTTGGGATGGTCCCCGGAAGGAGAAGAGGAGATTTTCAGCAAGGAAGATTTGATTGAAATATTTGATCCGAAGCGTCTATCCACATCGGCTGCGATTTTTGATGTCAAAAAGCTAGAATGGATGAATGGTGAATATATCAAAAAGGCAGAGGTCGATACGGTGATAGAACTAGCGTTGCCTCATTTGATTGCCGCCGGAAAAATAGCGGAAGATGCGGATGATAAGACGCTCGATTGGATAAAAGAAGTGATTGCGCTATACCAAGAACAGTTGAGATACGGCGCAGAAATTGTCGAATTGATAGACCTCTTCTTTAAAACGGACATCCATTATGATGAAGCGGCCCAAAAAGTATTGGCCGAGGATCAAGTCGTCGAAGTATTGCAAGTGTTTACCGATAAACTGATCCATTTGGATGATTTCACAGAAGCGAAAATCAAAGAGCAAATCAAAGCGACACAGAAGGAAACGAAACAGCGCGGGAAAAAGCTCTTCATGCCAATTCGCGTTGCCACGACCGGACAGACGCATGGCCCTGAGCTTCCTAAAGCGATTGAATTGTTGGGCAAAGAGGTCATTTTGGCAAGGCTTGATACCGTGTTGAATGAAATCGAAAACTAAATGGTTCACATTTTTTTGAAAATATAATATAGTAGTACTATGTATAGCTAAATATCGAAACATAATGTGGAAGAGGAAAAGTAAAAAGCGATTTGCTTATAAAGAGAGAATCATCATCGGCTGAAAGTGATTCTAAGGAACGCTTTTGAACATGCACCTTGGAGTTCCGTGATGGAAATACAGTATATGACGGCGGCTATCTCCCGTTAAAGAGATCGTAAAGTTGAGAGATATTCATTTTCTCTAAACGGAGTGGAACCGCGCATGTCGAAGCGTCTCTGTGTAAGAAAATCTTACATGGGGATGCTTTTTTGATTATCGGGCTACATTTTTATTACTATACCCATTTATAATAAAGAAGGAGGAAGAAAAAAAGTGGGGATCTTTAAACGGATGCGAGAAGATATGGATGTGGTGTTTGAGCAGGACCCGGCGGCTCGTACTTATTTTGAAGTGTTTTTCACTTATTCTGGGCTGCATGCCATTTGGGCCCATCGAATTGCGCATGCATGCTATAAACGAAAATTATTTTTCGTTGCCCGTTCCATTTCGCAAATTAGCAGGTTCTTTACAGGTATTGAGATCCACCCGGGCGCGGTCATCGGCAGAAGATTTTTTATTGATCACGGAATGGGCGTTGTCATTGGAGAAACGTGTGAAATTGGCAACAATGTGACAATATATCAAGGAGTGACCCTTGGAGGAACAGGGCATGAAAAAGGAAAGCGCCACCCTACGGTGAAGGACAATGCTTTGATCGCAACTGGCGCTAAAGTGCTAGGTTCCATAACGGTGGGAGAGAACTCCAAGATTGGCGGCGGTTCCGTCGTTTTGAAGGATGTCCCAGATAATTCGACTGTCGTTGGAATACCGGGACGAATCGTGAAGCAAAACGGGAAGAAAGTTAGCCAAAAATTAGATCATCATATTTTGCCAGACCCGATTTCCGATCGGCTCAAAAAGATGCAAGCGGAAATTGACGCTCTCCAAGAAGAATTAAAAAAGGTAAAGGAAGGTAAAGAAAAGCATGCCAATCACCATCTATAATACGTTGACAAATGAGAAGGAAACATTCAAACCTATAAAAGAGAATGAAGTGAAGATGTACGTATGCGGACCTACTGTTTACAATTACATTCATATCGGGAATGCCAGACCGGCAATCGTATTCGATACGGTGCGGAGATATTTTGAATATAAAGGATTCGATGTCACCTATGTTCTTAACTTTACAGATGTAGATGATAAAATAATCGATTCTGCCGAAAAGGCTGGCGAGTCGGTGCAAGACCTTGCCAACCGATTCATCGATGCGTACTTGGAAGATGTCAAAGCATTGGGCGTGAAGGAAGCGACGCATCATCCCCGTGTCACGGAAACGATGGACGAAATTATCGAGTTCATCAAGGGATTGATTGAAAAAGACTTCGCCTATGAGATTGATGGGGATGTTTATTTCAAACCGCGAGCATTTAAAGAGTACGGAAAACTATCCGATCAGTCGATAGATGAACTTAGAGCGGGAGCAAGAATCAAAGTGGGTGAAAAGAAAGAAGACCCTCTAGATTTCGCATTATGGAAAAAGGCAAAAGATAATGAAGTCGCGTGGGATTCGCCTTGGGGAAAAGGGCGGCCAGGCTGGCATATAGAGTGTTCCGCCATGGCGAAAAAGTTTTTGGGTGAAACGATTGATATTCATGCTGGGGGAATGGACCTTACTTTTCCGCATCACGAAAATGAAATTGCCCAATCAGAAGCATTGAACGGGGAACCATTCGCCAATTATTGGATGCATAATGGGTATATGAATATTGATGATGAGAAAATGTCGAAATCGCTTGGCAATTTCGTCTTGGCGAGAGATTTGATTGCTCAGCACGATCCGATGGTCCTTCGCTTTTTTATGCTTAGCGTCCATTACCGAAATCCGATCAACTTCACGGACCAATTGCTGAAAAGCGCAAAAAATGGGTTGGAGCGAATTACGACAGCTTATGCAAATTTGGAGCACCGCAAACAAACGAGCACCAATTTGGGGAAAAATAAAGAAAAGTGGTTCGATAAAATTCGACAAAATGAAAAAGAATTTGAACAGGCGATGAATGATGATTTCAATACCGCAAATGCGATAACGGTCCTGTTCGATTTGACGCGAGAGGCGAATTTATACTTGGAAGAAAATCAAACGGATGAGGAAGTCATCGATAAGTTCCAAGACCAAATCAAAACATTGCTTCGCGTGCTAGGAATCGAAATGGAAGATGAAGAATTGCTTGATGAAGAAATTGACGAATTGATTGCTGAAAGGGAGAGCGCCCGTAAAGATCGCAATTATGCCCGGGCAGATGAAATTCGCGATTTGCTAAAAGAGAAAAACATTATATTGGAAGATACCGTTCAAGGTGTGCGCTGGAGAAGAAGATGACTAGTGTTAATCCAAAACTGCTTAACAGCCTTGCTTTAGCTTATATTGGAGATGCCGTTTATGAATTGTACGTGCGTAATTTTCTAATCCAAACAGGGCAAGTGAAACCAAATGAATTGCATAACCGAGCTATTAAATTTGTATCAGCAAGCGCCCAAGCGAATATCATCCATCATTGGCTGCAGGAGGAAAAGTTGACAGAGGAAGAAGAAGCGGTTGTCAGAAGGGGCCGAAATGCCAAATCAGGCTCGGCCCCAAAAAATATGTCGATTCAAGATTATCGTTATGCGACCGCATTCGAAGCTTTGATTGGCTATCATTATTTGTCGAATAATAAAAATCGACTTGATACGCTGGCCGCTGAGGCGATTCAATTCATTCGAACGCAATGAAAAATCATAAAAATACGCAGGAAGGAAATTTTAGATGGAACAAGAAATCATAATCGGCAGAAATCCTGTTTTGGAAGCTCTGCAATCGGGACGGCCTATCAATAAAGTTATCATTTCCAATCAACTGAATAAGAAAACCGAGAAGCAATTGAAAGATGCGGCAAAAAAAGCGAATGTCAGTTTGCAAAAAGTTCCAAGGCAGAGAATAGATGAGCTTTCCAAAGGAAGGCATCAAGGAATTATCGCATACGTCACTGCCTATGAGCATTCGACAATAAACGACATTTTGCAAAACGCGGAAAGACAAAAGGAACTTCCGTTTATAGTCATTCTTGATGAAATAGAAGATCCGCATAATTTGGGTGCGATTTTACGGACAGGCGATGCAACGGGCGTGCATGGAATCATCATACCAAAGCGCCGTGCTGTCGGACTGACGGCAACGGTCGCAAAAACATCGGCTGGCGCGATCGAGCATATTCCAGTTGCACGGGTGACGAATATTGCCAATACAATTGATGAGCTGAAAGAGAAAAATATTTGGGTGATCGGAACGGATGAAGCGGGACCCGAAGATTACCGTACATTGGACGGCGAGACAGCGGTTGCGCTCGTCATCGGAAATGAGGGAAAGGGCATCAGTCGGCTTGTGAAAGAGAAATGCGATTGGACCGTTCAAATCCCGATGGCAGGGTCGATTCCTTCTTTGAATGCCTCCGTTGCAGCTGGCTTATTGATGTATGAAATTTATCGAAAAAGAAATCCGCTAGGTGAAAGCTGATGGATGTGCTTGTTGTCGATGGATACAATGTAATCGGGGCATGGGACGAATTGAACAAGCTCAAGCTGAAAGATATGGGACTGGCCCGGAGTCGATTGATAGAACTTTTGGCCGAATATAAAGCATATACCGGAAATCGTGTCATTGTCGTTTTTGATGCGCTATACGTCAAAGGGAATGAGAGCAGGCAGTCTGTAAATGATGTCGAAGTAATCTATACCCGAGAGAACGAAACGGCGGATGAATGCATTGAGAAATTGGTGAAGTCGCTGAAAAATGTAAAAAATCAAGTATATGTTGCAACTTCCGACTATTTGGAACAACGAACGATATTCAGCAGGGGCGCCTTGCGCATTTCTGCTCGGGAGCTGCTTATGGAAATAAAGGGAATGGAAACAAACATCAGCGACAGACTTGAACAGCAATCGAAAGAACGGCCAAAAATAAAAATCCATATGAAAAGAAATGTTCGGGAAAAGCTTGAAAAATGGCGTCGCGGCAATTTGTGAACGGACTGACATTACCATGGATTTATCCGAAAATTGTAAAAAAATAAAATAATTGTATTGACTCTTGGAAACTTCTTGCTGTATACTCTCTGTACTAGAATAAATTGTAAAAAAATAGTAGCAGGGGAGAGTAGTTATTCATGAGCACTGTTAAACAACTTGAGAAAAAGGTTCCGTTTGGCACATTGGTCGATGAAGAAGTTTTGTCACATGTCCAAAAAGGAGATAAGATTGCAGTCGAATACTTGATTAAAAAGTATGAACGGATCGTGCGCAAAAAAGCAAACAATTATTTTTTGGTTGGCAGTGATCGTGATGACGTCGTACAAGAAGGGTTGATAGGGCTTTATAAAGCGATATGCGATTACGATAAAGACAAACGCTCGTCGTTTCGGTCTTTTGCAGAACTATGCATAACGAGGCAAATCATCACTTCGATAAAAACTGCAACTCGGTTGAAGCATACGCCATTGAACACGTATGTCTCCATTTACAAGCCCGTCCATGATGAAAGTTCGGATCGTACGCTGCTAGATACGATTGACAGCGAAGAGTCTATCGACCCGGAAGCCCTGTTAGTGCATAGAGAGAAATACCAGTACATACAGTCCCAACTTATGAAAGCGCTAACCAGACTGGAATGGGACGTGCTCTGCCTTTATTTGCAAGGCTGTTCGTACGAGGAGATAGCTGAGCGTCTTGACCGTCAAGAAAAGTCTATCGACAATGCATTGCAACGAGTGAAGCGAAAAGTCGGACAACTTATCGAAGGCAAAGATATCGTCTATTGATATATTCGGACAAACTCTATCTATCTCGCTTGCAACTAAAAATAGAGTGAAAATTATCTTGAATCGACTGTTATGATTGACACCGACCGTCAACCGTGCTACATTTATAAACATAATAGGATAAGGCATACGGTGAAAAAATGAATAAAAAAGTAACATTGGCATGCACAATTTGCGGAAATAGAAATTATTCGACGAATAAAAATCAATTGACGAGTCCGGAACGGTTGGCGATGAAGAAATATTGCAAACACTGCAATAAACATACATTGCATAGAGAGACGAAATAGGCGCAGTTGGAGGATTAAGGTGAATATTATTAAATTTTTGAAAGATGTTTCTCGGGAAATGGGAAAAGTGACTTGGCCAAAAGGATCCGAGTTGGTCAGCTATACGATTACGGTTGTTTTGACCGTTGCATTTGTCGCTCTGTTCTTTGCGGTGATTGACTTAGGCATTACACAATTTTTAAATAATATGCCGTTTTTGAATAATTAGGAAATATTATGTTATAATTGAAGATAGCATTCAATGAAAAAACCCGAATACCCGGGTTTTTAATATTGTCTTTTTTCGGATCAATAAAAACGAAACGGCTTTCAAAAGTTAGTTGGCTAGCATGGAGAGACTTTTGTTTAGATGGAGGGTAATGATGGAAACGAATTGGTATGTGATCCACACGTATTCAGGTTATGAGAATAAAGTCAAAATGAACCTTGAAAAGCGAGTGGAGACGATGGGGATGGAAGACAAGATTTTCCGCGTCATCGTGCCTGAAGAGGAAGTGACGGAAATAAAAGACGACAAAAAGAAAGTTTCGATGAAAAAATTTTTCCCTGGCTATGTCCTCGCGGAGATGATCATGACGGACGATTCTTGGTATGTCGTGCGCAATACGCCAGGAGTGACGGGATTTGTCGGTTCGAGCGGACAAGGGACTAAGCCCACTCCTTTGCTGCCTGATGAAGTGGACACGTTGCTGAAGCGAATCGGCATGGCTGACTCGACTGTGAAAGTGGATTTTGAATTGAAAGAGAATGTAAAAGTGACCGACGGGCCATTCGCCAACTTTATGGGTACGATAGAGCATATTGACGTCGATAAACAAAAGTTGAAAGTGCACGTGAATATGTTTGGAAGAGAAACACCGGTCGAGCTGGAATTTTCGCAAGTTGAAAAGCTATAAAGTATTATTGATTGATTTTTATAGATATATGTGCTAATATTTTCTGGGTAAATAAGAAACTAAAATTCTTATTCACATTCGATGGAACTACGCTTCTGGCTATTATTTAGCTTGATTAGCGTATTTTCTTTGTTATGCATATTTCTATAAATAGATATGCTAGTTTTGAGTGGGAGGAATTTCGCCTGATGGCGAAGGACCGTTTTACCACATCACGGACGATAAGGAGGTGTGTTTCGTGGCTAAAAAAGTTATCGATATTGTCAAATTGCAAATTCCTGCAGGGAAAGCAAACCCAGCACCGCCAGTCGGTCCGGCATTGGGACAAGCAGGAATCAATATTATGGGATTCTGTAAAGAGTTCAACGCGCAAACGCAAGACCAAGCTGGTTTAGTCATCCCAGTTGAAATAACTGTATTTGAGGACCGTTCATTTACGTTCATCACTAAAACGCCGCCTGCTGCAGTTTTGCTTAAAAAAGCTGCTGGCATTGATAAGGCATCAGGTGAGCCGAACAAAAATAAAGTTGCGACAGTAAAGCGCGAAAAAGTGAAAGAAATCGCTGAAACAAAAATGAAAGACTTGAACGCTGCCGATGTGGAGGCGGCTATGCGGATGGTTGAAGGTACTGCACGGAGCATGGGGATCACGATTGAAGGCTGATTCTAAAAGCTAAGTACCTTTAGAAGTGGGAGGTTTGACCGTTATCACCACAAATAAGGAGGAACGAAATTGAAAAAAAGAGGCAAAAAATATCAAGAGGCTCTCAAGCTTGTCGATCGTACAAAGACATACGATATCGAAGAAGCGGTAGCGCTTTTGAAAGAAGCCGGAAGAGCTAATTTCGACGAAACGGTGGAAGTCGCGTTTCGTTTGGGAGTAGACCCTAAAAAAGCAGATGAAAATATTCGCGGAGCTGTCGTTTTGCCACATGGCACAGGCAGAACGCAGCGCGTGTTAGTGTTCGCAAAAGGCGAAAAAATAAAAGAAGCAGAAGCTGCTGGTGCAGACTATATTGGCGACCAAGAGATCATCAACAAAATCAATGAAGGTTGGTTTGATTTTGATGTGATTGTCGCGACTCCTGACATGATGGCCGAAGTAGGGAAACTAGGCCGCGTGCTCGGACCGAAAGGCTTGATGCCGAACCCGAAAACAGGAACCGTCACATTTGAAGTTGAAAAGGCAGTGAACGATATTAAAGCGGGTAAAGTGGAATATCGTGTCGATAAAGCCTCGAATCTTCACGTGCCAATCGGGAAACTTTCTTTCGAAAATGAAAAATTAGTTGAGAACTTTGAAACGATTGTCGATACAATCGCAAAGGCGAAGCCGCAGTCTTCTAAAGGAACGTATATCCGAAACGTTGTCATCACGTCAACGATGGGGCCTGGAATCAAAGTCGATGTTTCTGCAATGGCAGACCTTTGATTTAGCCTATTCTTGACAGCGGCAATGAACTGTACTATAATTGATGCGTCAAAAAATGAATATGTTTTGCCGTAGACAGTAGGTGCTTTACGAAGCTTAATATCCTGCCGAGGTGTTTGTTCGTTATGAGATTATCATAATGTCAATGCCTCCATGTCTAAAATGGAGGCATTTTTTGATGAAGCAAATAAATGGCTATCTGTCGGGGTAACGATTTTAGGAGGTGGACCAATGGCAACAATTGATGCTAAGAAACAAGTGGTAGAAGAAATTGCAGAAAAATTCAACGAGAGTCAAGCATCCGTGCTAGTCGATTACCGAGGCTTGAACGTAGCGGAAATTACAGCGCTAAGAAAAGAGTTGCGCGACAACGATGTCGACTATAAAGTATATAAAAACACATTGGCAAAACGTGCGATTGCAGATACGGATTTGCAGGAGCTTGAAGATACGTTAGTTGGGCCGACTGCTATTGCGTTTGGCAAAGAAGATGTAGTTGCGCCGGCAAAAATCCTTCATGAGTTCGCTAAAAAGCATGAAGCTTTAGAAATCAAAGGCGGAGTGATTGAAGGGAAAGTTGCAACGCTTGATGAAATCAAAGAATTATCGGCTCTTCCGGATTACAACGGTCTTGTATCTATGCTTTTAAGCGTGTTGCAAGCGCCAATTCGCAATTTGGCTTATGCGACAAAAGCAATTGCCGACCAAAAGGACGAATCGGAAGAATAATGTTTCATTTTTGACGAATATAAAATTCAATCATTTTAATTTAGGAGGAAGAACAGATGACGAAAGAACAAATTATCGATGCAGTTAAAGAAATGTCTGTTTTAGAATTGAACGAATTAGTTAAAGCTATAGAAGAAGAATTCGGCGTTACAGCGGCAGCTCCTGTAGCTGTAGCAGGCGGAGCGGCTGCGGGCGGCGAAGAAGCTGAAGAGAAAACTGAATTTGACGTAGTGCTTACAGATGCAGGAGCATCTAAAATCAAAGTCGTTAAAGCGGTTCGCGAAATTACTGGACTCGGCTTGAAAGATGCAAAAGACTTGACTGACGCAGCTCCAAAAGCAATCAAAGAAGGCGTAGCGAAAGAAGAGGCAGAAGAAATGAAAGAAAAATTAGAAGAAGCCGGAGCATCTGTAGAACTTAAGTAAATAGCGAAAGCGTCCGGTTAGCGACGTATGAACTGGATGCCTGAATTTAGATTAAAAATGAAAGCTCGTCATTATTTGGCGGGCTTTTCATTTAGTCATTCCTCAAAAAGCACATCTTCTCTACTCATAAAATGCGAAGCGGGTGGGTTCTATGTCCGAACATTATTATTCTGAACATCCACAATCTGAAGTCAAAGAAGAAACGAAACAATTCACTTTGCTGGATCATACATTCACATTCACGATGAGCTCCGGGGTTTTTTCCAAAAAAGGCATTGATTATGGCACGAAGCTGCTCATCGAAAATTTTGAATTGCCTCATGTTGAAGGCGACCTTATCGATTTAGGATGCGGTTATGGGCCAATCGGCATATCGCTGGCG
>Ga0079226_10004639_pt1 | contig 10486 bp, 10 predicted proteins | sample Poulit2014_FD_76345 | JGI IMG/M metagenome (GOLD analysis project Ga0079226, IMG submission 76345) | Agricultural soil microbial communities from Georgia to study Nitrogen management - Poultry litter 2014 | ecosystem: Environmental > Terrestrial > Soil > Agricultural land | place: USA: Georgia...
CTCTCTCGGCGAAAGATTTGCTGAGCTAGTTTAGCCGGAGAGCGCCATGCAAGTAGATAACGCTACGTTTTTACGGGCCATCTTCGGGGGGCAAGCCCGCCGGGCTCACGTCACCTCATTCGACATGGACCCGGGAACATACCCAACGAACAACGAGGTCTCGCGTGGGGTGGGCACTCATTTATGGCTCGCCAGATGAGAGGCAAGAATCAGTACTTCACCATTAGTCTTTTCCGTGCGGACGAGGACGGCAAGAGTCGTCGTCGGAAAAATCTATTCGAAGCAACGTACTGCATCGTACTCGACGACGTTCGTGAAAAGCTATCAGAAGTGAAGGCCCGATGGCTACCTCACCCGTCGTGGATTCTCGAAACTAGCCCGGGCTCAGAGCAGTGGGGGTATATCCTCGAGACTCCCGAGACGGACAGACTACGGGTAGAGAATCTGCAAGACGGGCTGGTGTCCAATGGTCTAAGTCCCGACGGAACCGACCCCGGAATGAAGGGCGTGACACGTTACGTGCGCCTGCCTGAAGGGTACAACACCAAGGCGAATAAGTTCCTCTTTGGGAAGCCATATAAATGTACCATGCTCCGATGGAACCCCAACAATCGTACGACTCTTGAGGCGCTAGCGAAGCCGTTCGGGATTGACCTGAATGCGCCACGCAGAGACACTGCAATTGACGGAGCGACAGACGTTCCTGACCACCCTCTGCTGCACATCCCCGAAGCACTCTCGGTGAAGAGTATCCTCTCGGACGGACGGTTCGACGTGACTTGCCCGTGGGTAATGGGTCACACAGACGCTCTGGACGACGGGGCTGCGGTCTTTACTAACAAAGACGGCACCATCGGATTCAAGTGTCACCACGGGAGCTGCCAAGGTAGAACAGGGAAGCACCTACTGGAGCACATCGAGTCATTCCGCCCGGGGTTTACAAAACAATTCGATACATGGCGGGTGATGCGAGGTTTCGGGAAGCTGGTAGAGGCAGAGGCGCCCGAGCCGGAGTATGTGAGGCCCGCTCCTAACTTCCTCGAAGACGTCAAGCCCTCCGCTCCTGCGACAGTGGAGCCGGAGAGCAATGAGCCCATTCAGGAAGCGATTGATGCCCTGAGGAGAGAGCACCCCACCAGCAGAGAAGCCAAAGACTTAGTCTCTAAGATTCTCTATCTGGCAGAAAGCCTCCCCACTCTAGACCAAGTGCACCTTCACGACGAAGTGATGGACGCGATGGGGTGGACGAAAACACAATTCGACCGAATCTTTAAGGGGTTGAGGTCGGAGTGGTACCTCGGTGACAAGAAGAGAAAAGAGTTCTACGAGAACGTATTGTTTGTGAAAGAGCTCAACCAATTCTACGACTTCACCACTCGAACATTCATGACGGTGGAGGGGTTTACTAACGCGAACCTACACGAGGACCCTGACGTCAGGAAGACTGCGTTGCAGGACGGATTCGTGCAGAAAGTAGATAGGCTGGACTACGTCCCCGGGAAGGACCGAGTCTTCGAAAAAAAAGGCATCGTCTTTGGGAATATGTACTACGGAGACAACCATCCTCAAGGGATAGAAGGCGATGCGGGGCCTTGGCTCAGGCACTTCGACGTCCTCGGCTGGGGGCCTTACAGAGAGCACATCCTAAAGTTCATGGCGTTCACAATTCTCCACCCAGAGATAAAAATAAACCACATGATAATCATGGGGTCCCGGGAGGGGTCGGGAAAGGACTTCCTTCTCCACCCGTTGCTATACGCGATGGGCGAAGACGCAAAGGTCATCGAAGGCGACGCCCTCACCGAGAACTATACGGGCTACCTCAACGGGGTGAAGTACCTGCACGTGAATGAAGTTGAGCTCGGGGACAGAAGAGAAGCGATGGCGATAGCCAACAAGCTGAAGCCCATCGCATCCGCTCCGCCAGAAATGCTGAGAGTGAGAGAGCTGTTCACAAAGCCTTTCTGGGTGAGGAACCTAGTCAATGGCACCATGACCACCAACAGTAGACTTCCTCTGCGCCTGCAAGAGACTCGACGGTTCTTTGCACTATGGTCGGACCTCCAAATCCGCGGGGCGGATGGGAACGTCACCCCAGAGTGGAGCCACTACTGGCAAACAATGTGGGAGTGGATGGAGAAGGGAGGACGGGACTACTGTGTGTGGTATCTACGGAACTGCGTAGACCTATCTGACTTCAGACCCGGGGCACCACCGCCCGTCACTGACTTCTTGAGAGAGATTCAGGATGAGAGCACCCATCCCATTCAGAAGACGATACGTGAGTTCATCGAATACAGGTACGGCGTGTTCGCGGCAGACCTAGTCACTGCGCGCGACATGGCGAACACCTTGAAAGCAGGGAACCTCGTGGCGCCAGACTCAATGTACGCTGACGCAGATGACTTCTCGATGCACCGCGTGACAAGTCACCTGCGTGATATGGGCATCCCTCGCGTGGTGGCTAAGAATAGATACAGCACAGCGCGCCTCTACTTGGTGAGGAACGCAGAGAGATACAAGGAAGTCCCTCCGTCTCAGCTTTACGAAATGTACCTGAGCCAACACGAGAAGATACGAGAAAATAATTCTAGCAAAATAGTTGACATCAAGAAAACAGTGTGACACGATGTGCAACACGGCCTCGAAGAGAGGCCTGAAACCAAAGCAACCGAAGTGGAGATAGGAATGAATGAGTAAACGAAAGAGTAGCTACTCATCTCTGAACACTCGATACCCTCCTGAGAAAATCGAGAAGTTCGAGACCAGAGCAGCGTTGTTAGGAAAGACTAGAAGCGAAATGATGCGGGCACTAGCCGACGCCTTCATCGAAGGAAGAGTCACGATTGCCCAGACTCCCATTGAGAAACAAATCAACGAAAGGATATACAAATGAGCTTAGAGAAAAACATTAAATCACTCACCGAAGCGGTGATTAACTTGACCCAACTGCTCCAAGAAGGAGGTCTAAATGCGATACCGCAGCAGCAAGCACAGGTCCCTGCGCCGGCAGCTCCAGCGCCCGAAGCTCCAGCGCCCGCAGCCCCGGCACCCGCTCTCGACCGCGCCTTTGCGGAAGCCTTTAACAGTCCTGCACCCGCAGCCCCGGCGCCCGCAGCACCGGCACCCGCAGCTCCTGCACCCGCAGCACCGGCCCCCGCAGCTCCCGAGGCTCCCGCAGCACCGGCACCCGCAGCTCCTGCACCCGCAGCACCGGCCCCCGCAGCTCCCGAGGCTCCCGCAGCTCCTGCACCCGCAGCAGCAGCACCAGTAGCTCCAGCTCCAGCAGCACCAGCTCCAGCTGCGTACACCCCAGAGCAAGCGAACCAGATTCTCATCGACAAATACCATGAGCTGGTCCAACAGGGAGCTGACGGCGCCAAAGTGCAGGCGAAACTAGAAGCGTGCATTGGTTCCTCCAAGTTGAGCGAGGTCCCAGTAGCTAACCTACCTGCGGTAGTAGAGGCAGTGCAGAGTTTGACACTTGGAGACGTACAATGACTCAGCACGCGCGCCTGAGCCCCTCCGACCACGCTTGGGTGCACTGCCCGGGCAAAATCAGGGAGGCGTCAGGATACGTTGACGTTATCTCACCCGCCGCGATTGACGGGACCGGCTCTCACGAACTCCTAGAGCGATGCCTCGTCGAAGGGAAGAGAGCGGAAGAGTTCATCGGAGACACGGTGGGGGTGGGACACGAAGACATGCCGATGGGTTGGTTCGTGGACATCATGCGAGCGGAACGGGTGCAGTTGTGCTTGGACTATGTACAGCGTCGAATCACTGAACTCTCAGATGAATTCCCGAACGCGACGGTCCACGTCACCGCTGAAGAGAGGGTGAACCCCGGCAAGTTCTGCAATCCTCCCCGCGAGGACTGGCGGGGGACCGCAGACATCACCATCGAAGTACTAAACAGCGAGGGCAAGCAGGAGTACCTCGAGGTAGTGGACTACAAGGATGGGAGAATCTTCGTGAACGCAGAAGAGAACACCCAACTTCAGTCGTACTGGATAGGCAGGGCGTACGAAACTGACTGCACGCTCACGTGGCGTTCTCGGATGACAATCGTGCAGCCGAAGACGAACCCGCCCATCCGCTACACGGAGGACAAGGACAGAAACCAACTGCACCTTGCGTACCAAAGACTAAGCCGCGCGGCGGGGGCAACTGATGACCCCCTCGCGCCCCTCAAGGCAGGCGATTGGTGCTATTGGTGCCTAGCTAATCCTCGGAGAGGCGGGCACTGCACCCAGCCAGTAGACCAAAGCACTCAGGAGGTGAGTACAATGTTAAACGTAGAAGGAGGGAGTTCTATACTAGACGCTCTCCGGAACTCGAAAGTAGAAGACATGAGCGCCGAAGACCTCGCGAAGCTCGCGGACCAAGAGCCTCTATTCCAAGCGGCGTTTGACCGAGTCAAAGCTGAAATCTCGGAGCGAGTGAAGCAGGGCTTGCAGGTCCCGGGGTGGGGCATGGTGAGAGGCAACGGCCGACGGAAGTGGAAGGACGAGGAAGCAGCAGCGGAAGCTCTGAAGAATCGCCGTCTGAAGGCAGCGCAGTACCGCCCTCGCGTGCTTATCTCGCCTGCGCAGGCAGAAAAGCTCCTAGGTAAGGAAGTCTTCCGACGACTCGAAGAGGACCACGTCGAAGTAATATACGGCGACCCGAAGGTGGGCCGAGTGGCGGGCAACCGAGGAGATGATATAGAAACTATGTTCATGGGGGTAGACCCCTCAGCTCCGGGTGCGGAAGAAACCGTCGTCGCAGAAGCGACCCCCGGCAACCCAACTTCAATCTCATTTTTATAAAGGTGAAAATATGTCAACCGTAATCAAAGGAATCTTGAGCTTCCCCAAGCTCTTCAAAGCCGAAAGCAATAGTCCCGCGATGGCTCCGCGCTTCGGGGTGGTAGTGCTGCTAGAACCAAACGACCCTCAAGTCGCTCAAATTCAGCAAGCCATTCATACGGCGAAACTTAACCACTGGCCAAACGGTCAGTTCCCTGCGGTACGTGAGTGCCTTGTGCCGTACGATGAAGCCTTCGCCGGGAAGGACTATTACGACTCTCAATTCTCAGGCTGGTGGACGTTGAGCGCCAACACCGCGGCGGACAATCCCCCGGCGGTGGTGGGCATGGACCGACAGCCCCTCATGGATGCGACGAAAGTGTTCTCCGGTTGCGTTGCGTACGTCAACGTAGGCATCGCAGTGTACACCACCGGGAGCGTAGGCGTTGGTGCATTCCTCAACGGCGTCATGGTCACTGACGAAGAGCCACCGCGTGGTCGTCTGGACGGAAAGCCGAGCGTAGACCAGATGTTCTCAGGTGTCCAAGGACACATGCCCGCCCCTGCGCCAGCTCCAGCACCCGCAGCAGCACCTGTAGCTCCAGCACCCGCAGCAGCACCTGTAGCTCCAGCTCCAGCCCCCTCACCAGCTCCCGCAGCTCCGGCCCCGGCCCCCGCACCAGCTCCCGCAGCTCCGGCCCCGGCCCCCGCTCCCGCTCCCGCAGGCCGCCAAATGACTGCGGCCGCAACCGCAACTTACGAAGCTTACAAAGCGGCTGGGTGGTCAGATGAGGCCCTGATTCAGAATGGGCTCATGCTCCCACCAGCGGCAACTCCGAGCTTCCACTAACCGCCACGAGGCCCCTTCGGGGGCTTCTTTTTGGAGAGTCACATGAGTTTACTTAAACGAGATAAACACCGGAGCATGGTCTCAGTAGACAGGTGTCCCGGAGTCGGGAGCGGTTATGGGGATGCTCTCCAGACCCTCATCGACCTCAGACACTGCGAGGGGTCGGTGGCGGTGCACCCCACAGCAGAGGGAGATGAGCGGCCCTTGGACCTTTTGTTCTTCATCTGGCCCCGCCGAGAGGGAGTAGGGGTTGTAAGTGTGGACCTAGGCCCCTCTTGCTCAGCATTTCTGTCCCCCGCATTCGCGACCAGAGAAGACGCGGAAGCTGCGATAGCGGAGGTAGGAGTCCACGCGGTAGAGAGAATGTTCGAGACGCTCAGCGCCTCGTTTGGTGAAGGAGGAGATAGCGGTGCTTGACCCAGACAAGTTCGACAGAAGAGTACACATGGACTTCGAGACGTACAGCGAGCTCGACATCAGACGGACGGGGGCTCACAAGTACGCAAAGCACGGAAGCACTGAGGTGCTGATGCTGTACTATGCGTTCGACGACGAGGAGCCCCTCGGCTGGATTCCAGAAGAATCACCGGTCATGCCTCAGCCTCTGGTGGAGGCTCTTCGGGACCCCCGCTGCGCCAAGATGGCGTTTCACGCTGCGTTTGAGCGCTTGATATTCAAGCACGTACTGAATCTGGACATCCCCATTGACCAGTGGAGATGCACAATGGTTGCGTCTTACTACCTCGGGTTCGTGGGAGGGCTGGACATGGTTCTCCAGCAGACAGGTCTTCAGTCAAGAAAAGACCCAAGGGGCCCTCAGCTCATCAATACTTTCAGCAAGCCAGCACCACGGAACCACCATGCAGAGAGGTACACCAGCAGGAATAAGCCTCGAGAGTGGGAGGAGTTTAAGCGGTACTGCCATAACGACGTAGTAGTAGAGAGGGAGCTGTTTCACTTCCTGAGCGCGTTTCCCACAATGCCAGAGTGGGATTGGCATAGGTACTTAGTTGACCAAGAGATGAATGACCGAGGTGCCTATGCTGACGTCAGGATGGCAGAGGGTGCCTTCGAAATCTGGGAGGAGGAGAAGAAGCGCCTCGCCCTCGAGATACAGAGGCTGTCGGGCTTGGAGAGAATTTCCCGAGGGCCATTCCTCCAGTTCTTGCAAGACAGGGGGCTGCCTCTCGAGACAACTCAGAAAGCAGAACTACTCTCCTTCGCCACGGACACCAGCGTGCCCGAAGACCTCCGACGCTTACTGTTCCTGTGGATGGAGAGAGAAGGGAAGGCGGCCAGCAAGTACGCAGCGGTGGCGCGAGGGGCGTGTGATGACTCCCGCGTGCGAGGCATGTTCCAGTTCAAAGGAGCGTCACGGACCGACCGTACCGCAGGAAGAAGAGTGCAATTACAAAACCTGAAAAGGAGCGTAGCAAGTGACGCCCAAATCCCCTACTTAGTAGGAGCTATTGAGAGCGGGAACGCAGGACTTCTTAGGATGGTCGCCCCAGAGGGGGTATCGGAGGTGCTAGGGACGTCAATCCGTCACGTAATCCAAGCCCCAGAGGGACGTTCTCTGGTGGCGTTCGACCTCTCCAGCATCGAGTCCGTTGTCCTTGGGTGGCTGGTCTACTGCGAGTCAATTCTTGATACGTTCAGGAACGGAAGAGACACCTACAAAGTGTTTGCTTCACAATACTACGGCCTGTGCTACGAAGACATCACTCGGGACCAGAGGAACTTCGCGAAACCTCCTGTCCTCGGGTGCGGGTACATGCTCGGGTGGAAAGGCCTCATCTCCTACGCAGAGGGGTATGGGGTGGAGATGGATGAGGAATCCGCTCGCCGAGCCGTGAGCACATTCCGCACGATGTACCCAGAAATTTGTGAGTTCTGGACTTGGATATACGACGCGGTTAAATACGTCATCAAGACCGGAGAGAGACTCGAAGGGTACCGGCTCACCATAGAACGGTGCGAAACCTTCCTGCGGATTTGGCTTCCTTCGGGGAGAGCCCTAAGCTACCAGCACCCAGAAGTGTCGTCGAGGATAGCTCCATGGACAGAGATTCTGGACTCGTACGGAACGCCGGTAGACCTGCACTCGCTCCGAGAGACTTACCAAGTCACGGACGAGGAGCTAGTGGCAATGGGGTGGGCGTCGAGCGCCGACCTGATAGAGAACGTATCGTATATGGGCACTGACCTCGCAGGACGGTGGACGCGGACCTTCGCACACGCGGGGCTGTTCACCGAGAACATCGTGCAGTCGATTGCGATGGATATTCTGAAGGATGCGATAGTTCGGATGCACCAAGCGGGCGTAGAAGTAGTGATGGAAGTACACGATGAGGTCGTGGCGGAAGTTGACGATAGCCACGTGGAGTGGGCGAAGCAAATCATGCACGAAAGTCTGACGACCCTCCCACCGTGGGCACCTGACCTGTGGCTTGGTGCGGACGGGTACGTCAGTAAGTTTTACAAATCGGATTAAGGTTTATGTCAGAACATAAATTAGAAGAACGAATGCGGCGTTGGGTCACCGCGCGGGGCGGGCTGTACCTCAAGTGGGTGAGCCCCGGGAATGACGGGGTCCCTGACCGAATCATACTCCTCAACGGACTGGTAGTGTTCCACGAACTCAAGACAGACACAGGCGAGCTTGAGGTATCCCAGAAAAGAATGCTCCCTCGAATTGCAGAAGCCATAGAAGGAGGGGGAGCACTCCTGAGGGTGACCTACGGTGCTAAAGGGCTAGAGGAATTGATGGACGAATTGAACGAGAAGGGTAAACACGATGACAGATAAAACTCGGGGCCTCTTAACCCCGGCAGACCTACACCCTTACCAGAGGGAGGCGGAGCTCCATGCTCTGTATACTGACGAAACAATGCTCTGGTTACAGATGGGACTAGGGAAGACTATCATTTCGCTATCGGTAATCACTGACCGGATGCGAGCAGGGCAGGTGAAGAAGACTCTAATCTTCGGGCCTCTTCGAGTGGTCCGTGCGGTATGGCAGAAGGAAGCGCGGAAGTGGACTCACACAAAAGACCTTAGATTTTCATTCTTACTGGGTTCTCCCGAAAAGAGGCGACGAGCTCTCTTCGCGGAGGCGGACATCTACCTCTGCAACTATGAGAACATGAATTGGTTGGCGGAGGAACTCGACCACTTCTACCTGAGCAGGGGCCTTCCTATCCCGTTCGACATGGTAGTCTACGACGAAATCACCAAGGTAAAGAAGTCAACCTCGGTGAGGATTGCGGGAGGGAAGCGAATCCACAAAGACCGTCGCACGAAAAAAGAAGTAGAGGTCCACAGAATCGGCTGGAGAAAGTTCATCGACCTCTTCAAATATCGAATGGGGCTGACAGGGACTCCTGCTTCGAACGGCTACAAAGACCTCCACGGACAGTATTTAGTTCTTGACGGTGGCAAGCGACTCGGCCGGTACGTCACCCACTTCGAGGATAACTTTTTCACGAAGGGGTACGACGGGTGGAGTATAGAGGTGACCGAGCTTGGGCGGAAGGAAATTGAAGCGAGGATAGCGGACATCACTCTCAAGATGGACGCCCACGAGTACCTCCCTTACATGCCGAAGTGCACCACCAGTAACATCTATGTAGAACTCCCGCCGTCTGCTCTGAAGAAGTACCGCTCCATGGAGCAGCAGATGTTCGCAGAGCTGGACTCGGGGAAAGAGGTAGAAGTATTCACCCGTTCCTCTGCTGCGATGAAGTGTCTGCAAATCGCGAACGGCTCGGTATACACAACGGTTCTCGAAGTGGACTACTCACAGGAACACACCGCAGAACCGGTGGAGAAAACCGAATGGCACGAAATACACAAAGCGAAGCTGGATGCTCTGGAGGAGATTATAGACAGTGCGGCGGGGGCCCCCGTCTTAGTTGCTTACTCATTCAAAAGCGACGCGGCCAGAATCATGCAGCGATTCTCCAAACTAAATCCAGTGAACCTCAGTACTGAGAAAGACAGTAGAACTGAGAAAATAATCCGAGACTGGAACGACGGCAAAATCCCCTTGATGATAGGGCACCCGGCTTCCATGGGACATGGAATTGACGGACTTCAGGAGAGGGGGAGCATCGCTGTGTGGTTCGGCCCAACCCGGGACCTCGAGCTGTACGACCAGTTCAACTCAAGACTTAACCGACAAGGGCAGACCAAGCCAGTTTCTATCTTGAGGATTCTCGCGGAAGACACCATTGACCTCGCTGCGGTGGCGGCGTTGGAAGCCAAGGCGACTGACGAAGCAGGCCTCAAGAAAGCGATAGATGCGTATCGGAGGAGGAAGGGAGAGGGAGCAGACTTTTTAGAGACCGCCCCTCGTGATATTATGAGGCAGTCTGGGAACATTTCATTCTTATAAGCTAAAGGAGGTGGTCCATGGCTCTTCCTGTTCTAGTCACAAAACCCATAGCATGGCTCGCCAGAACAATTCTGGTGACGCTACTCCCTCTGGCATTTGCCCTGACCCTTGGCGTCAGCATGGCGGTGAGAGAGTGCGAGAGACTTCGGACCTTAGAAGCGAAGGGGAAAACAAAAGGGAAGAGTGAAGAGGTCAAGGCAAGGGAGCGAAGTTAGGGGCTCACCCTCGCCGGTCCCTAGCTCCCAGTTCGTAGTTGAGGCTTTTCTCGATGCGGTCGAGTTTATCGCTTATCATCGTTGCGAACGTGTCAAACTTCTCTTGCTTCACGTAGTCGCCCACCACCAGCATAGAGAGATTGTGTACTTGGTCTTTCCTCTCGTTGTCCTTCGCCTGTAGTGAGATTATAGAATCCCAGATGACCTTCAGGACCCATCCTATCACCACAAGGAA
>Ga0079226_10004641_pt1 | contig 10484 bp, 11 predicted proteins | sample Poulit2014_FD_76345 | JGI IMG/M metagenome (GOLD analysis project Ga0079226, IMG submission 76345) | Agricultural soil microbial communities from Georgia to study Nitrogen management - Poultry litter 2014 | ecosystem: Environmental > Terrestrial > Soil > Agricultural land | place: USA: Georgia...
CCGCCCGCGGACCAGCGTCCGGATGACCGTGGACCGCTGGCACGGGTGGGGCGCGATGAAGGACAACGACCAGGCAGGCTGATCAGCCGGCCGTCACCAGGACCACGCCCGTGGCGGCCACGGACAGGCCGACCTGCTGGACGGCCCAGGGGGATCAACCCGGTGCGGGACCGGGTGCTGTCCGCGCGGCACGTGAGAAACCAGGCGGACAGCGCGCTGCACGATGATGATCTGGAACGCTACCGGGAAGAGCTGGTCGAGGCCGGTTTGGACTGACCGGCACCGGCAGGCGACATAAAAAATACCCCGACACCCGGGAACTTTCCGGAATGTCGGGGGGTATTTCTGCTGCGCACAGCGTTAGAGGCGCTGAGTGTCGCTGTGTGGTTGGGGTATATTACCCGGGCTTGTCGGGCCAGGGTGGTCATATCATGCTGCGTGTGCGCTCCGGTGTTGTGGAGTTGCGGGCGGTCCGCACGAGTGCGGCCATTTCTGAGGGCAGGAGCGTCCGGTCCAGCCCGGTCGTGGCGGTGACGGCCGCGCCTTCCTCGACTTCGCTGCTGGTGTAGCCCGGAGTCGGTGTGTGGGGACCAATGGCCGGAAATCCGGAGCTTAGCTCTCCAACGGATGGCGTACGCACCGCAGGTGTACACCGCGCTCGGCGGGTTGACTGACCGGAACCCACCCTCTCCGCCGTGGTTTAGTCACCGGTGGCCGTCAAGGATGTGTCCGACTCGTTTTCTGCGGAGCCTGGCGGCCTGGTTCAAGTGCGACGGGTGCCATCGGTCTGCTCGCGCAGGATGTCGCCGTGGCCGGCGTGACGGGCGAATTCCTGGATCATGAGCAGGTAGATCCATCGCAGACTGATGGTGCCGAGGTCGGGGTGCCATCGGGTGGCGTCGAGGTTGACGTCTGCGGTGATCATTCGTGCTCGGTTGCTGGCGTGCTCGAATTCGGCGATTACGCTGGCGATCGACTCGTGGTCGCCGACCGTGAAACTGGCTTCGCCCACCATGGAACCGTCGCATTCGGAGTCCGGCAGCTCCGCCACGATCTTCTGGAACCACTTTCTTTCGGCGAACGCGGCATGCTTGAGCAGTCCGACCGGTGTCGTCTGTGACGAGACGAGATGACGACTGGCTTCTGTTTCGGAGAGGCCGCGGACCGTGTCAATCAACTCAGCTCGCGCGTGGTCGAGCGTGGATTCGAGCAGTTGGCGCTCGGGGCCTTCCGTAATGCGCGTTGGCATGGTCATGTCGTGTGCCCCTTCGGAGACGGTGTTGGAAGTGACGGCGTCGGTGTAGCTGCTGGTGACATCTTCGGATTCGGCGCGCAGGTCGGCGGCGATGATCTCGTCAGTTTTGAGGCAGGCGGGATTTGGTCGATCGGTTCGGCGTCGAACACGAACCAAACGCCGACAGCGATTCCTAGCGAAAGAATGGCGTCGGGTGACCAGCAGTCGTACTGGCTGAATACTACCCAAACCCGGCCCTCGACGCGGCCCATGTCCCGAACAGATCTCAGAATTGCCGTGCCGTAGGTCAGTAGCGGATCGTGTTTGAGTAGTAGCCGGCCAGGATGTGGCGGTAGGGACCATCTATGCAGTTCAGAAGGCTTCCGGGAGGCTCCTTCGTGGTCTCTGAGAAGGTCGTAAATCCCTGGCGCGCGAGTTGCTGACCAGCAGGAATAGCTACCGACGCCATTCCTTCTTGAGCATCGAGTCGATCGAACTGCCCCTTTCGCAGGTATCTTGTCTGCCCCCGTACCCCGGCCTCACGTCATATCGGTTGCAGCTAAAGCCCCTCGTGATAAAGCGAAGAATGGCAGCGCCGATGCAAGCGAGCCCGCAACCCACCACGCAGTTCCCCCACCGGTGGAGCCCACCACGAACGTGCCTACTAGGTAGGTCACGGTGATCATTCCGGCAGCAACAGGCATCATCGCCAGTACCCAGGTAGCGCTCCCGCGCCTGGGGTTGTGTCGCTGGAGTTTCTGAGATGACGCCCCTTCGCATCGTGTCTGCCGTGGGCGCGTTCGCCGTGGCAGTGGGTCTGTTTCTGGCCCAACGTGGAGGACGCGAGCCCCGTCGATCCACCTTGATGGGGCTCGGCGCGGTGAACCTGGTCATGGCCGTTTTGATGGTGACCTCGCTCGTGCTCAACACGACTTGAACTGACGAAGAGTATCAGGATCCGGTTCTGATCAAGAGCGTTGTTGGTCAACGACACCGCCTGTCTACCGCACCCACCAGCGCGACTCGGACACGCAAGCACGCTGACTTGCGATCAGAAGCCTAGCGTTCAATTTCTCACGGCTATTCTCCAGACCCCCAGGGACAGTCGGGGACGGACCTGGCCCGGGTACTCGGGCCCTCGATCCCCGGTGGTGCGGCGAGGATGCGGCGATCGACCCCCTCGCGGGCGGGTCGCTGCCGGCGGGGAAAGGGGTGTTCCGGGGGCCTGGTTGGGTGAACCCCCGACAGGGTGCTGAACCGCCCCCGGAACCCGCGGCCTCGGACCCGGCGCCAGGCGCCAGCCCCCGAGGTCGCAGCATAATAACGTACCAAGCACAGGGTCTGAGTAGTAGCCGAACAGGATCTGGCGCTAAGAGTCGTGTCAGTCGGCTGGCCGCGTTCTGCCGGGGTCAGGGGTCTGAAGGATAGCCGTGAGAAACCAGGCGGACAGCGCGCTGCACGATGCCGTGCTGAACGCGCGCGGTGCGGGGTTCACCTGGTCCGAGGTTGCGGCAGACCTGGGCCTGGTGACCAGCGACGAGGGCACTCCCCGCGCCGTGCGGGCGTTCGAGTGGGTCGTGTCCGACCACGCCACGGACCGGGTGTATTGGACGTGCCACGCGTGTGGGGACACGGTCGCGGACTCCGGTCCGTACGACGCGAACCCGGCCAACTGCGAGTACGGGCACGGGTGGGGCTGCGCCCGGGTGGTGGATGATCTGGAACGCTACTGGGAAGAGCTGGTCGAGGCTGGTTTGGACTGACCGGCACCGGGAGGCGACATAAAAAAAATACCCCCGACACCCGGCTTGGGTTCTAGCGGTCGTCGCAACACCCGGCTTGAAGGGGCGGGATGGGCGACTTCGAGAAGCGCACGGTGCGTGCTCCGCAGGGGCGGAAGAAGCTCACGCGAGAGCGAGAGGAATACTTCCGGCTGGTGGATCAAGGCGTGAGTAGCCGGAGGCGTGTCGGATCGTGGGGGTCAATCGGCGCACCGGCAAGGCATGGCGGAATGGACGGAACCCGAACCCGCAGTCGAAGGGGGCACCTGCCGCTCGGCGGCAGGTGCCATCCTCCGGGACGTGACGGTACCTGCATGAAGACGAACGGATCCACATCGCTGACCGACGGCGCGAGAAGGCTGGAGTGCGCACGATTGCCCGCGAGTTGCGCCGTGATCCCTCCACGATCAGTCGTGAGCTGCGGCGTAATTGTCACCCCGATTACGGCGACTACCGACCACACGCGGCACAGCGCCGCGCGGAGCGGCGTCGACCGCGTCCCAAGATCGGCAAAATTGCGGCCACTCCCCAGCTGCAGGAGGCCATTCACACGAAGCTGCACCGCAAGTGGAGCCCGGAACAGATCGCACGGTGGCTGGATCGAACCTTTCCCGCCCAGCCGGAGATGCGGGTGTGCTGGGAAACGATCTATCAGGCCGTGTACAGCCGTCACCGAGGTGATCTACACCGCGATCTCACACGCAGCTTGCGCACGGCACGTTCCTTGCGCAAACCCCGCCGTCGGGCGCACCGGCGGCACCAACGTTTCACCGCCCCGATGGTGATGCTCGACCAGCGGCCCGCGGAAGCCGACGATCGTGTCGTGCCCGGACACTGGGAGGGAGATCTCGTCGTCGGGCGCGGCACGCACTCAGCACCCGCCCGCGGACGTTCCCGTCCTCGCGGACCCGCTCGTAGACCTGGGATCAAGGCAGCGAGATGAGCGCCCACGACGTGTTCACCGCCACCACCGGCATCCCGGATCTACTTCTGCCGGGCTGGCTGCCCCTGGCAGCGTGGCTCCAATGAGAACACCAACGGGCTGCTGCGCCAATATTTTCCGACTTGTATGGACCTTAGCGGTATCGCGTTCGGGTGGGCCGCCCGTAGCGTGCCGTAGGAGTCCGGGCAGGCTGGCTCGAGTATTTCCTGCCGCCCCGGTGGGGCTGGCTGCCCTTTGGTGTGTCGACCTGCCCGGGCTCCGTTCGCGGCCTGACTCAACAGAGGCATGACCGGCAAGACCAGCAGGTTCTCGAAGTCGGATTGTCGGCCGCGGATTTTCCGAGTTCAAGCACGTAAGAAGGGAGCCCGCTGCTGATGATGCTGATCGGGATCGACCCGCACAAGCGTACCTACACTGCCACCGCCGTGGCCCCGGAGACCAACCGTGACGTCGCGTCGGTGCGCATCGATGCTGCCTGGGACGAGTATGCGCGGATGCTTGAATGGGCCCACCAGTGGCCACAACGCCGGTAGGCGGTGGAAAACGCCCACGGCATGGGGCGGCATATCGCCTCGTGGCTGCTGGCCCGCGGTGAAGAGGTCGTGGACGTTCCCCCGCGCTGCACCGCCCGGGTACGGCAACTGTCCCGCGGCTCGGGCCGCAAGAACGATCGCATCGACGCGGCCGCTGCCGCCTGTGTCGCCGCCCTGCAGGGCGATGCCTACCCGCTGCAGCCCGAGGGGCCCACCGACGCGTTGGCGTTGCTCGACGAACGACGCACCAACATCTCCCAGGCCCGAGTCCGTGCGGCGAACCAACTGCACTCCCTGCTGCGGGCCCTGCTGCCCGGCGGGGCACCCCGCGAACTTTCGGCCACGAAAGCCGAGACGCTGCTGGCCACGCTCACACCCACCGGCGTGGTCGAACACACCCGTCACCAGCTGGCCACCGAGCTGGTCGCCGAGATCCGGGACTCCGACGCCAAGCTCAAGGCCAACGCCAAGCAGATGGCCGAGCTCGTCGCCCGTGCCGGCAGCACCCTGCCCAGCGTCCCCGGCGTCGCCGCGATCGCCGCGGCCCGCCTGCTCGCCCACACCCGCCACCCCGGCCGGTTCCCTACCGCTGCCGCGTTCGCGAACTACGCCGGCACAGCACCGATCGAGATCGCCAGCGCCGAGCACACTCGCCACCGGCTGTCCCGTCGCGGCGACCGGCAACTCAACTCCGCGCTGCACATCGTCGCCATCACCCAGGCCCGCCAACCCGGAAGCCGCGGCCACACCTACTACACCGGCAAGATCGCCGAAGGGAGAACACCCAGCGAAGCACAACGCTGCCTCAAACGCCGCCTGGCCAGCCACATCTGGCGCACCATGATCGCCGACGAACGGCACCGAACCTGTAGGGCGAGCCCGGGAGGACACTCGGGGGCGACTCTGACATCCAGCGCGGCCGGCACAACCCCGAACGCCGACTCTTCGGATCAGTCACTTCCCGGACCCGCCGAACCCGAGCCTACCGTCTCCCGGCCACCGGGTTGACAAACACAGAGGCACCAAAGGGCACCGACCTACCCATTCAGGACCAGGACCGACTCGATGCAGTCGCCGCTGAACTCAACACCCGACCCCGCAAAACGCTGCACTGGGACAGCCCTGCCCAGCGGCTCTCAGACCTGCTTACCCACAGTGCCTGAACCCGCGAGCACGCACCTCCTCCTGTCGGGGCCAGCGTGCTGCAACGTCCCGCCCCTATGGCTACGCTGGCTACTATCCCAGACCAGCATGGGTGACCGCCCTGGCCTGGGACGACCGGCCGGGACGGCTTCCTCCCCCTCCTCCCGGCCGGTCCCACAGACACCGTAGGCAACTCGCACCCGGCCGGCCACAGTCCCCTCGGCACGGCCGGGTGCTTACTGTGGCCCGCTCTCCGAGGGCCAGTGCCGTCCGGGCCGGTCCCGCTCGGCAGAGCGGCTCGCCTGCCCCCTGGTGGGCCCCTCAGACTCGGGCCGCTCGCGGTGGGGCTGCGGCGCCGGATACTGATTCCAGACCGCGTGCAACGCGTGCTCGTGCATCCGCGCGATGTCGCGCCAGGCCTGCTGAGCAGCCTGGCGCACCTGCTGGTCACTCATCGGGGTGTCCCTCCATGCGGGGGTTGCACGCACGCCGCGTACGGCAGGATGGGCCACCCCGGCCGCACCGTTGGGGCCGCTCGCGCAGAGTCGACACACTAGCACGCCAGGGCACGGGCACGGTGAGATCGCCACACGACCGCGGCCCTGCGGGGCTACCTCCGTGTACGTGGCGCCTTCCATTGCTACTCAGCCCACGCACACAGCCCTCCTCCCGCCACGACAGCACACACAAAGTACCCGGATGAGCGATTCCACCCGGGTACTTCACTACGCTCGCAGACACCAGTAACCAGCACCCGTGTTGCGCCGACCCCTCGAATCCGCCCGGGAACTGCCCGGAATGTCGGGTGTATTTCTGCTGCGCACAGAGTCAGAAGCGCTGAGTGTTGCTGTGTGGCGTGTGGTGGATGCTCGGGGCCATCACACCAGCGACATCACACGATGCTGCTGGTGTGGGTCGGTTTTTGGCGCTGGCCGGCCCCTGATCGGTCTAGTGGTTGCGGATGCTGGGTGGCAGGGTGCGGCGGCGAATGGCGTCGATGCCGACACACTCGCCCAGGACGCGCAAGCGGACTCTCTATCCGTGGTTGCGACCGGTACGGAGCCGGACATGACAGTCATGCTGACCATGCTCGGCTTCGCCGCTGCCGCCTTGCTCTCGGGGGGGTCCTCGGCTAGCTGTGTTGTCTCATGAGGTTGGTTCCACGTTGTAGGGCGTGGGGGTAGTTCGTCTCAGGAACGTCTCGGTAGGTGCACCATCCCTGCGAATGGTCCTGCGGTGGGCCCTACTGAGGTATCCGGCAAGGCCTGGCAAGTCCTTCAGGACGCAGGTGTCAACGTTGAACATAGCACCTTCGCCAGGAATTACCCGGACGATGCTGTCGCTGTTGCTGAGTCAACATCAGGGGAGGTCATCGGAGTGGTGACACTCAGAGTTCGACCCGACGGGTACAACGAACGCTTCACAGCCTTTCACGGGCTTCCCGGACCACGGTCTTTGTCACATTCAGTGACCGCTGGCCAGCAGCGGAGACCTACTAACAACCAACATCGGAAACACCGTTGGTGAGATAGACCCTCAGACAGTCCCGGATGTGGTGCCTGCGATGCGGTGTAGTAGGGGTGTGATGCGGTAGCCGACGAGTTCGCGCATGACGAGTGCGGTGTTGGTGCGTTCGACTCCGGGGATGGCCAGGATTTGGCCGGCGATGCGGTAGAGGTCGTCGGCGTCGGCGGCGACGACGTGGACGAGGAGGTCGGTGTGTCCGCTGAGTCCGTGGACTTGGAGCACCTCGGGGATTTGATCCAGTGCGGCGGCGACAGAGTCGAGTTCTTGTTGCACGACCTGGGTAGTGACGAACGTGGTCAAGGGATAGCCGATCCTGGCGGGGTTGACGCGCCATTCGAAGGAATCGAGCGTGCCGTTTTTCTCTAACTCAGCGAGCCGGGCCTGCACGGTGTTGCGGGATAGGCCGATCCGCTGGGCTAGAGCGATGGTCGTGGCCCGTGGGTCCTCGGCCAAGCACAGGAGGATACGGGCGTCCGTGGCGTCAACGTGGTTTTTCTTGCGCACCATGCTCACCTTTTGCCGATGCTAACGAGCTGGGGTTGAGCATAATGCACGGTTGAAAAAATACAACTTGTGCATTGAACTGCATTATGCTGCTATAAGTTGTATCGGATGCACAGTTTCACGCGTTTGAACTTGTACTGGGCTACGACGAGGCGTAGCGGACATGGTGCGTGGGCACGAGCCACGCGGCTACGATGACGTGCTGACCCTCGTTGTCCGCGCGGCAGCACGGACGCGGTTGAGGAGTGTCATGACTACGACGACGGAGATGTCCCGGCAGTACCTGCCCGCACACTCGGCGGCTCTCGCGGAGATCGAACAGCGGGTGCTGTGGCTATCGACGGCGATCGTGGACTACGCGAATCGGGTGCGGCCGAACCCGCCCGGGCTGAAGGTGGGTGGGCATCAAGCGTCGTGTGCCTCGATGGTGTCGCTGATGACCTCGCTCTGGTTCCGGCATTTGCGCCCGCAGGATCGAGTGTCGGTGAAACCGCACGCCTCTCCGGTGCTGCATGCGATCAACTATCTGCTGGGTGGGTTGGACGAGTCGTATCTGACCGAGTTGCGCGCGTTCGGGGGATTGCAGGGTTATCCCAGCAGGTCGAAGGATCCGGACCAGGTGGACTACTCGACCGGATCGGTCGGTATCGGTGCCACAGCACCCATTTGGGGTACCCTCGCCCGACGCTACGTCAACACCGTCGCCGAGGGTGCCGGTAGCGGGCGACAGTACACCCTGGTCGGTGATGCCGAACTCGACGAGGGCGCTGTGTGGGAGGCAGTCCTGGATCCCACTGTGGCCGAGCTCGGTGAACTCGTCTGGATCGTAGATGTGAACCGGCAGTCGCTGGACCGGGTGGTGCCCGGCATCGCTGCCGAGCGACTGCAGGGCATGTTCACCGCGGCCGGCTGGCAGGTGCTCACCCTGAAATACGGGTCGCTGCTGGACGAGCTGTTCGCACGCGACGGTGGCGACGAGCTGCGTCAACGCATCGACCGGATGAGCAACCCGGAGTATCAGCGGTTGCTGCGCTGCGATGCGGCGGCGTTACGGGAGCGGCTGCCGGGCGGTAGTGACGCGATCGCCGGGCTGCTCGCCGAGCTGGACGACGCCACGGTGCTGGCTGCAGTCCGGGGCCTGGGTGGGCACGATCTGACCGCGCTCGACGAGACATTCGCCGCCATCGACGACGACTGCCCGACGGTGATCCTCGCCTACACGGTCAAAGGCTACGGCTTGCCCACCGAGGGACATCCGCAGAACCATTCCTCGCTGCTATCCGGAGAGCAAATGGGCGAGCTGGCCACGCGATGCGGCATGGACCTCGACCAACCCTGGTGCCGTTTCGCCCCGGACAGCGAGCCGGGCAGGGCGTGCGCCGCGGCGGCCGAGCGCCTGCGGCGTCCCGAGCCCGCCCACGCTTCGGTGCCCGCCCTGCCGGTCGATATCGGCCGCACCCCGCACGGTATGGTAGCGACCCAGGCCGCGCTGGGACGCGCGTTGCTGGATCTCACCCGAGAAGCACCTGAGGCCGCCCGCCGAGTGGTCACTGTCAGCCCCGACGTCAGCTCGAGCACCAACCTCGGCGGGTGGATCAACAAGGTTGGCGCGTGGGCCCCCACCGAGCGACCCGACTGGTTCGCCGACGATGCCGACACCATGCTGCACTGGCGGGAACAGCCCTCCGGCCAGCACATCGAGCTCGGCATCGCCGAAACCAACCTGGTCGGCCTGCTCGGCGAGCTCGGCGCGACCTGGAGTCGCTGGGGCCAGCCACTGCTGCCGATCGGGGTGCTCTACGACCCGTTCGTCGAACGCGCGCTCGAACCGTGGGCCTACGGCAACTATGCTGGCGGTCAATCAATCCTGGTCGGCACCCCTTCAGGGGTGAGTCTGGCGCCCGAGGGCGGTGCCCATCAGTCCATCAAGACCCCCTCGATCGGACTGGAACAACCCAACTGCATCAGCTACGAGCCCGCCTTCGCCATCGACGTCGAATGGACCCTGCTCGCCAGTCTTGCCCAGCTCGGCAAACCCGACGGCAACTCAGCCTACCTGCGCCTGTCGACCCGCTCGATCGACCAGTCCCTAGCTGCCGTGCCCACCGACCCCGCCGCCCGCGAACGCCACCGCCGCCAAGTCGTAGCTGGAGCTTACCCACTGCGACGGGCTGTTGCTCCCGCTGTGACGATCGCCGCGATGGGAACGCTGGTTCCCGAAGCACTCGCCGCAGCCAACCGGTTGGAACAGACTGGCGTCGACATCGACGTGGTTTGTGTGACCAGTCCCGGCCTACTGTTCGAAGCGCTGCGCGCCCGGCAAGGCCAGGGAGACCACCCCAGTTGGATTCTGCAGCAGGCCTTTCCCTCCGCCCGATCCACGCCTATGGTCACAGTGCTCGACGGCCATCCCCACACGTTGGCGTTCCTGTCCACCATCAACCAAGTCCCGGCCATCAATCTCGGAGTCAGCCACTTCGGCCAATCCGGTGCGATCGACGATGTGTACCGCTACCACGGAATCGACACCGACTCCATCATTCGCGCCTCCCTCGACCTCGCCGAATAACCACGTCGGAACTGCCCCAGAGCGGCGCGGATGACGGCGTCGGCGAGGATGGTACCGGCGAGGAATTATTGTGCTCGGGCCCTCGCGCTTCGTGCCGATGCTGGCTATCGCGGTGCCGGAGGTTAGTTTTCGCAGCCGATGCCGTCGCCGTCGCGGTCGAACCGGTGGGGATCGCCGGGGCGGACGGGGAAGTCACCCGCGGCGATCGAGCCGCAGTCTTTGTCTGGTGGTGGGGGTGGGAACAGATACG
>Ga0079226_10004642_pt1 | contig 10484 bp, 16 predicted proteins | sample Poulit2014_FD_76345 | JGI IMG/M metagenome (GOLD analysis project Ga0079226, IMG submission 76345) | Agricultural soil microbial communities from Georgia to study Nitrogen management - Poultry litter 2014 | ecosystem: Environmental > Terrestrial > Soil > Agricultural land | place: USA: Georgia...
ACCTGTATGCGAGCCACCAAAAGATTTTACTTGGGAATTCGTAGAGAAGGATAATGGAAATACTATTATGAGAGCGCATCACAGTGATGACATAAACAATCACGCAGAAAAGTATGAATGGGTGTATAAAATAAACAAAAATTTATATGAATGGGCTGATAATTTGCCAGTAAGGGAGTTTATATGAAGATAAAAGCAAATGTTAAGCTAGAGTATGTAGCAGAAAGATTAGAAAGAAAAATTGTGGATGAAGGAATAAAAGCAAAAATAAAGTTTAGAGAACAAAAGCGGCTGTTTAAGAGCAAAATCGAGGTTTGGATAACTCGCTATAATCCAATAAAATACGAGTTTTATGAAGATTATATAAATGAAGTTACAGCGCTGTCTAATGACCAAGAAAAAATAAAGAAAACGGTGGAGAAAGCAGTGTTAGATTATTTTAAAGAAAACTATTTTGATACTGAGTTGGTGTCAGCATTGAACAATATAGAAAATAAGTTTAAGATTGAGGTGGATATGAGTGAAGCGAATATTAGCAATAAGTGATATACATGGAGAATATGATAAATTAATTAAGTTATTGGATAAGGTTGAATATAATAATAAGGAAGACCAATTAATCATTATTGGTGATTACGCTGACAGAGGACAGAAAAGTAAAGAAGTGGTTGAAAAATGTATCGAACTACAAAAATTAGGTGCAATTACTCTAGTAGGAAATCATGATAGAATGTTTACCTCATGGATTACAACAGACAGTATTCACAATGAACAAATGTTTGTACAAAATGGTGGGGTGCAAACTATTGAAAGCTATATGGGTAGAGATTGGATTCAAGATGGTTTAACATATGAAAATTATCAAATAGCAAAAGAGTTTATTAAAAATAATTACTCACATCACATTGAATTTTTAAGACAGAATGATATCTATCATGAATTAGATAATTATGTTTTTGTACACGCTGGTGTAAAACCATACTTGCTAGATTGGAAACGTTCTACAGAAAATGATTATTTATGGATTAGAGATGAGTTTATTTTAAATCCTCATGAATATGAAGAAACATTTGTATTTGGACATACACCTGCTCAATTCATGAACGAAGACCATAGTAATAATATTTGGTTTGGATATAAGAAGATTGGAATAGATGGTGGAGCTTGCTTCAAAGGCGGTCAACTAAATTGCTTAGAAATAAAAAATGGTACTTATAGACAATTTAGTGTTCAATAAACTTGTAATAATATATGAGGTGTTGTATAATGAGAAATAGAAAATCTTGGGATGAGTATTATTTAGACATTGCAGACAAAGTAGCAACTAGAAGTACGTGTGATAGATTAAGTGTTGGATGTGTAATTGTTAAGAATAATCGTATAATTTCAACTGGTTATAATGGAAGTGTTTCAGGCAAGGAACATTGTGACGATGTAGGACACTTATATAATGACGAAGGAAGATGTATACGAACAATTCATGCTGAACAAAACGCATTGCTATTTGCTGAAAGAGAAGAGTTAAAAGATGCCACTGTTTACGTTAGTCATCAACCGTGTGAAAATTGCGCTAAGTTATTGGTGCAAGCAGGTGTTAGCAAAGTAGTGTTTGAGTATGAGTATAAGAATACAGATAGTGATTTCTTTTTAGATATGATTGAGGTAGAACATATAAAAAGATAATAATAAGAGGTGGAAATTAATGAGTGATTTAACATTATGTAATGAAGAAGCATGTGAATTGAAAAATGATTGTTTAAGATATTACTTGAGTATGAAAGAAAAAGAGACTGAAAATAATTCTTATTTATTTTCTGAAGCTTGTGTTAATGATAACTACTTTTATTTCATCCCTACTTTGAAAGGAGAAAGAAAATGAGCGAATTCAAAGAAAACTTATTAGATGCTATGGAAGATTTACACATTAAACTATATTACCCAAGGGTCTCAAAAGAGGAATATCCTCCCGGTGAACAAGGCTATTTTGAAGAATTAAAAGATTATATTAGATATAAAACATACAAAGAAATAATCAAAAGTAATCCTGAATGGGATGTGCAAGAGATAGGAAAACAATTTTCTATCAGAATCAGAAATAGAACTCGTATTTATTAAGGGGTTGTAAACATTGTTAAATTGTACAAATCATTTTATAAAAAGATGGGTGGAAAGAGTAAGTAAAATCACCACTGAAAGAGAAATAAATGAGTACGTAATTAAAAATAAGGAGCGTATTGTAGAACATGCTAATGAAACATTTAAGTACGCTCAACATATCTACAAAGGGCAAATAGGCGATAATATTACTAGGAATTATTATATTAAAGATAATCTTGTATTTGTAGTAAACACAACTAATGATGCTCTTATAACAATATATGAGGTAGATTTAGGCTTCACAGAAGAACTTAATGATATAGTTAGAAAAGGATTAATCAAAGAAATAGAAAAACTACAAGCTAAAAAAGAAGAAGATGAGTTTAACTTATTAGAAGAAGTTGATGATTTAGAACATTCTATTTCCACGTTAGAAGACGAAATTAAAATACTTCAAGAACAAGTAAATAACTTAGAAGAAAATAAAAAGTTTAAAAAACAAGAATTGAACCAATTAAAAAAGACAACTTTGAACACAGGATTAGAAATTAAAAAACACGTAATGACTCTTGTTAACTCTAAAGAATATAAAAATGATTTGCAGAGCATTTGAATTGAGGTGGTAAAGTGGGGCAAAATCTTAATGTTAAAAACCTCATAAAAGAAGGTAAAATGATTTATGCAGATAATTACCAAGAGGGATTAATGAAATTAAATTATTATATAAGTAAAAATAAAGACTGTACCTACTATGTATCATATATAGAATCAGTTGGTTTTTTGGGGTATTTGCCTCATAAACTGTTGAAATATATTTGTTTATTCTATAAAATGATTCTGAATTTATTCACTGAAAGATTAGGGGATAAAATACTCAATAATTTAATTGAAGAAGTTAACCTTCTGATAAATGCATCGAATCATAATATTCCCACATATGAATTAATTGTGCTATCTGATGGAATAAGTTCAAGTAACGAGTGCTTAAGAATAATACAAGAAGATATTCTCAAACGTGAGCAAAAGAAAAAAGATGAAATTGGTGCATAAAAATAATAAATTAAATTAAAAAAATGATTGTTATGTTAGACAATAATGTTATAATAATATATAGATTAACTAAATTAGGAGGAGAAAATAAAATGTTATATGCAATTAAGGTATCAAGCAATTCTTATTTAAGTTTAGTAAACTCAGATGAAGGAGCTAACTTAAAAAACAATGAATACTTAATGAATCAAGTTTTTAATGATTACGATAAAGCTATGAAATTTATTCATTTACTTTTAAATGAAAGTGAATGTGCAATTATGGAAAATATCGACACTGATGAAGATATATATTTACTAGATGAGGAATTTCAAAGAGAATATTTAAGTTGGGAATATAATAATTATGACTTAGACGGAATTATTGATTATATAGAAGACACTGTAATCATTGATGAAGATTCATTCAACGTATAATAAACTTATAACAATATACTTGGAGGCTAGATATGAAGTTTTTAGTTGGAGATAGCGTAATTAATAAAGAAACATTAAAACAAGGCAAAGTACAAGAGTATCATTATATGTATGAAGATAAAAATGGAAATAGTCGAGAAAAAATTATTTATAAAATAAAATGGAGTGAATCTGGAAATATTTCATGGATTGAGCAAGAAAAACTAATTGAGGACTTAACTAAAAATTATTATGAAACACCTCTAGATACAATGTTAGTTAATTTATTAATAGATAACAGTTTAGATAATGGTAATAAAGAGGATTTTTATTATTACGCTAAATTAAAAAAAGAGTTAATTTCAGGTGATATAAATGACGAAGAAGAGCCAGAATCAAGAGAAAGTAGATAACAGAAAAGTAAAGTGTCCTTACTGTGAAGAAATGTTATTAAGAAGGGAAGCAATAAGGCACACAAATGGGAGATATTATCACAATAATTGCTATGAAGAAGCAACAAAAGATTCAAGAGAATATGCTGAGCTAATTGAAACAGTGTGCAGGATATTCGGAATGAAAAAACCTAACGGACAAATATTAAGACAACTTAAACTATATCGAGAAGACCCAGAGTTAAATTGTACAAATAAAGGTATGGAATTAACATTACGATACTATTACGACTTATTAGGTAATAAACCTAGAGATGGAGATGGAGTGGGTATTATTCCATTAAATTATCATAAAGCAAAAGAACAATATGTGAAACAAATGGATATTAACAAATCTTTTGAAAACATAAATAAAAGCAAGAAAAAAGAAGTGTACGTAACTCCAAGTAAAAAAAGAGTTAGAAAACAATTTGATATAAATTCATTGTGAGGCAGGAGAAGGTTAATGATACAAGATAAAACAAGCGTTATCCAAGTCTTGGGTGGTTTGTTGCATCATCCAGAGATTTTATCAGAAACAGAAAAATACCAATTAGATACAAGTGATTTTCCTGAAAGATTCCATGCTATTATTTTTGCAGCAATAAGCAATCTATATAACAATGGAGCAGAAGAGATAACTGAAGCCGAATTAGATGGTTTTTTAAGTGCTCATTCTATTCAATATGAGATTTTTAATCAGAATAAAGGAATTGACTATATCCAAAACATTATGGAATTACACCGAAAAGAAAATTTTGACTACTATTACGAAAGACTAAAAAAGTTTTCACTTGTTAGAGAGATGAAGGGTGTAGGTTTTGATATAAGCGAAATATATGATGATACAATTCTTGACCCTAAAGAAAGTGAAGAACTTCAAAAGAGTTTTGATGATATGACTATCAAGGATATTATAGCTTTTTACGAATCAAAAATTGTAGAGATTAAGGATAAATTTGAATCTGATTCAGAAGCAAAAGGAATACATGCTAGTGAAGGAATAGACGAGCTTTTAGATAAATTAGAGCAGTCACCAGATATAGGTTTACCTTTAAACAGCCCAATCTTAACTAGTGTAACCAGAGGAGCAAGAAAACAAAAGTTTTACATACGTTCTTCATATAGTGGAGGGGGAAAAACTCGTAATTTAATAGCGGATTCTTTAAGACTATCAGCTAAAGGTTGGTATGATTCAGAATTAGAAGAATGGGTTGAAAATGATTTCAATGAAAAAAGTGTGGTTATATCAACTGAAATGACCTTTGATGAGTTACAAACACCTGCTATAGCATATATAGCTGACGTTGAAGAACATAAGATTTTGATGAATGAAACAACAGAAGAGGAAAAAGAGAGAGTGAGATATGCTGCTAATATATTGAAACAATCTAATGTATATTTTGAGCATTTACCTAATTTTAATGTTGATGATATAGAAAGAACTATTGTAAAAAATATTATAAAACATGAAGTTGAATATGTAATGTTTGATTATATACACTCAAGTGTTGAGATTCTAGGCTCATTTGCCAAAAGCAGTGGAATTAGTTTAAGAGAAGACCAAGTTTTATTATTAATGGCTGATAAACTAAAACAAATTTGTAACAAGCATGGAGTATTTTTATTAAGTGCTACACAATTAAATGGTGAGTGGAAAGAGGCTCAAAGGAAAGGTATTGAAATAGACGAAGCTTTTATTAGAGGGAGTAAGGCAATCATTGATAAAACTGATTTCTCAGCTATTATGTTGCCAGTAAGTGCAAGAGAAAGAAAAGAACTTGAAGATGTTATACAAGATGGGTTTGGTAAATTACAACCAAATTTAGTTACCCATGTGTTTAAGAACAGAGGTAATCAGCATACAAAAATAAAAATCTTCTCTCATATAAACTTAGGAACAATGAGAATTAAAGATTTATTTGCTTGCGATACTGATAATTTTATTGTACCAGTTGATGAATTAGTAATACACAAAAAAGAAGAAAAACAAGATATTGAATTTTAAAGAGGGGGTGCAATTCCCTGAGACATGAAACTAGACAAAGATAAAATAAAAGAATCGCTAACAGAAGATGAAGTAATAAAAATATTGACAGAATTAGGGAGTAGCTACCCTTTTAAAGACAATCAAGGAAACCTAATTTTCTCTACGATTTGTCATGGAGGCTCAAGCCACAAACTTTATTACTTTCCATCTTCATATAATTTTTACTGTTTTACAGAGTGTAATGAAAATAGAGATATATATCAATTGGTTATAGATGTTAAAGCAACACAAGGGTATAATTTTACCTTTCCACAAGCAATCAGATACGTGGCAGAAAAAACGAACAGAAGAATTGTAACAGAAAAACCCAATGGCTTTGGTTTAGAAAGTAGTAAAATTGATGATTGGGAATGGATAAATAAAATTACTAAAAGAAAACATAAAATGACTGAAAAGCTACCAATGTTCAATGAATCAATCCTTGATGTATTCATGCCATATCAAAATAATTGGTGGGATGAGGGAATTACAACAGAAACAGCCAACAAGTATGAGATTGGCTATTATTTTAGTAGGAATCAAATAATATTTGTTAACAGAGATAAAGAAGGTAGATTGATAGGTATTCGTTCAAGAAATTTAGACAGAGAACTAGTTGATTCAGGAATGAAATATATACCTACTATAGCTAATGGAAAAGAGTATAGGTTTGCAAGCAATTTTAACTTATATGGTATGTATCAAAATAAAAATAATATAAAGAGATTAAGAAAGTGTTTAATTTTTGAAGGGGAAAAATCTGTTTTAAAATCTGAAGACATGTACAAAGACAATAATTTTACTGTAGCTGTTTATGGTTCTAACATTAGCTCATGGCAAAAAGAAGAGATATTAAAATTAGGCGTGGAAGAAGTTTTTATTGCTTTCGATAAATTCAGAGATAAAAAAGAAAATGAATCTGATGTAGTTTATGAAACGCATCATAACAATTATAAAAACAAATTATTAAGAATAGCAAATATGTTCACACCCTATACGAAAACTTACATTATCTATGATGATTTTAACCTTCTTTCCGAAAAAGATGCACCTTGTGATAAAGGTAAAGAAGTATTTGAACAATTAATGAAAAGGAAATATGAAATAAAGACTTATGATATAGAGGAATGAGTTACTTAATGAAAAATGTAAAGGAATTACACTCTTTAATTAAAAGAAGAAGGCGACAAATAATGGTTCACTCATTTGGTTATTATCGAATGAATGACAATTTGATTAGTGATGAAGTTTACGATAACTGGTGTTATGAATTAGTAAAACTACAAAACGAACACCCAGAAATATCTTCAGAAGTAGAATTGTATGAAGAATTTAAAAATTTTAGTGGTGAATCAGGCTTTGATTTACCATTGGGTGAACCTTGGATTGCAGTAGTTTGGAATAGATTAGTGAAATACAAATAAAAAGATGAAAACTAGGAGAGATAACTTGAAATACGAGTTAATAGGAAAAAACAACTTATTTAATCCTTTGGAGCAAGTGTTAATAAATAGAGGTGTTAAAAATCCTACAGAATATTTAAAATCATTTGAAGATAAAAGTGTGGTCAATCATTATTCAAAATTAAAAAATATAGATAAGGCAGTGGGCTGCCTACTTAAACATTTGGATAGAAATAATAAGATTTGGATACAAGTTGACTCTGATTTTGACGGTTTCTCATCGTCAGCTGCTCTAATTAACTATTTAAAAGCCATTGACTACACCAATATAGAATGGAGACTACATGAAGGAAAAGAACATGGTGTCAAATCTAAACATGTTCCAGATGATGTGGATTTGGTTATAGTGCCAGATGCTGGGTCATCAGATTATAATGAACATAAAAAACTTTGCGACAGAGGTAAAGATATTATCATTTTAGACCACCATGAAACAGAAAAAGAATCAGGTTATGCTATTGTAGTTAACAATCAAATTTCACCTGATTATCCTAATAAAAACTTTAGTGGTGTTGGGGTAGTGTATAAATTTTTAGAAGCATTAGACGATGTTCTTAATATCGAACTAGCAGACAATTATTTAGACCTTGTAGCTGTTGGAAACATTGGAGATATGATGTCATTACATGAAAAGGAAACAAGATATTATATTACCCAAGGATTAAAGAATATTAAAAATCCAATGTTAAAAGATGTTTTTTTAGAACAAGAGTTTTCAACTAAAGGAAAACAGAACCCTACAACAGTTTCATTTTATATTGCACCGTTGTTTAACGCAACGATTCGTTCTGGAGAAAAAGAAGAAAAAGAACAGGTGTTTCAATCATTGTTAGATGATGGTAGTTCAGAGAAGTTTTATGAGCGTGGCAAAACTTATGAACCTTTAACAACAAACACAATTAGATTAATGAAAAGAGTTAGAGTAAGACAGAATAAAGCTCGTGACAAAGGTGTTGCAAAAATTGAAAAGAAAATTGAAGAGAAAAATTTATTGGAAAATAAATTATTAGTTGTAGAAATAGGAGATATTCTAGAAAAGAATTTTACTGGTTTGGTTGCAAATATCTTACAGAATAAATACAAAAGACCAGTCCTTCTATTAAAGCATAATGTTGTAGATAATATGATGTCCGGTTCAGCACGAGGATATGAGAAAGGAACAATCAAAGATTTTAAACAATATTTGAATAATACTCAAATGTTTGAGTTTGCTGAAGGACATAGTAATGCTTTTGGTGCAGGAATCTATCTAGACAATTTAATCAAGGTAGTAGATTATATCAATGAAGATTTAGCCGATATTGAAATAGATGAATCTATTTATGAAGTAGATTTTGTTATTCCTTCTAACTCTATGAGGTTTGACATTATATTTGAATTGGATAAAGCAATGGATATTTGGGGGAAAGATATAGAAGAGCCAATGTTAGCCATTGAGAAACTTGAAGTGGAAAGACGCAATATCAAAGTTATAGGAAAAAACGAAAATGTTATAAAATTTTCAAGTAATGGGATAGAATACATTAAATTTAAAGCAGATGATGAAGACAAAGATAATCTTATAAATGGAAAATCTGATGATTTAGTTGAATTAGAGGTAATTGGGCGAGCCAGTATTAATGAGTGGAGAGGTAATAAAACTGGACAAATTATCATTGAAGATTATATTGTTAAAGATATTAAGAAACAAGAATTAGTTTTTTAATTGAGGTGATAACAATAAACTCAAACAAAGAAAGAGAATTATTAATTAAATTATATGATGCATTTACAAAGTTAGATATAAGTTACTGCACCATGATAAATAGGAATAGTTTTGAACATAGTTTGTCGTATGATGATTATGAAAAAGCTATGGATATTGCTATAGAAGTTGAAAATTATTTAAAAACTTGACTAATGAATTTATAATAATATATAATAGAGGTGGTCTTCATGATTAAAGCTTTGTTTGCATGGGTGATAATATATATGATTATGTTGTTTCTCATGTTTAATAATAGAGTGCAAAATTCAATAATTGCACTCTACGTATATTCAATAAACGATAAAAATATTGTGGTAGAAAGTGTTAAAAATGAATGGAAATTAAGCGAGCTAGAAGAAGAAAAAATAAAAAATGAAAAGAAGAAGAAGAAGAGAGATAAATAATTTTGCAACAATATACCTTATATAGTAAAAAGGAGATGAATAATCATTGTCTTATTTTTCTAATCACACTCACAGTCATTATTCTAACTTGAGATTAAAAGATGCGATTTCAAGACCAAAAGAATTAATTGAGTATGCTAATGAGATTGGTTTAAAGGGTGTGACATTAAGCGACCATGAATCAATTAGTGGGCATAACAAGTTTATACAAGCATATCAAGAATTAAAAGAAAGTGGAAAATTAGCTAAAGATTTCAAAATAGCATTGGGAAATGAAATATATTTGGTAAAAGAAGATACACTTGAAGAGTTAAAAGAAAATTATTCTAAAAGAGAAGCAGATACACAATTTTATCACTTCCTCTTAACTTCTTTAAACCCTAAAGGTCATGAACAAATAAGAGAGTTATCCAGTTTAGCGTGGAAAAACTCTTTTAAAACTGGTCTTATGACACGAGTGCCAACATTTAAAGAAGACTTGGAGCGGATAATTACTGGTGGAAATGTTATTGCTACGAGTGCTTGTCTGGGCGGTCTTATTCCTCAAATGATTTTAAGATGGCTAGAGGCGGAAGAAAATAACGATAACAATTCAGCTCATTACTATAAAAGAGAGTTGCACGAGTTTATTACTTTTTGTATCAAAGTGTTTGGAGAAGACAAATTCTTTTTAGAAATTCAACCTTCTGAGAATGAAGAGCAGCATATTGTTAATAGGAAATTAATTGAATTAGCACCTGTATATAATTTAGACTATGTTGTTGCCACTGATGCTCACTATGTGAAGAGAGAAGACAGGTTTGCTCACAAAGTTTATTTACAAAGTTCGGAAGGAGAAAGAGAAGTAGATGCTTTCTATGATTCCACA
>Ga0079226_10004643_pt1 | contig 10483 bp, 8 predicted proteins | sample Poulit2014_FD_76345 | JGI IMG/M metagenome (GOLD analysis project Ga0079226, IMG submission 76345) | Agricultural soil microbial communities from Georgia to study Nitrogen management - Poultry litter 2014 | ecosystem: Environmental > Terrestrial > Soil > Agricultural land | place: USA: Georgia...
GAAAAGTTGAATGAATTCGAAACGTTAATTAAATAAATTTAGTTTATAATAGAATGAACTTATAAAAAACACGAATAATTGCTGTTAAAAAGAAAGGCGAAATTAGGTTTTGAACCACAGAACATAGTTGTCTTGAACGGGAGTCAGCTAATTCTTTTAGATAAAGTTGTCGTATTAATAATTGTAAATGCTTTATTCTTTTAAAAAATATTTTAATTTGTTTTTAATAACTATTCTGCAAAAAGGGAAAAAAGGGTACACCCGGCATTACTAGCTAAAAACTGGAATATGACTGTATGAAATATATTTATGTTATTTCTAAGATGATGACGGTGTATCCTTCCATGTCTCTTTACGTGATGAGCTCATATTCTTTCATTCGGTCTCATCATAAGATAGAGGTTGATGTAATGTACCTACATGGACTCTAAGTCGAATGTCTGTCTGTGTGCCGAATCAATATTATCTTTAAACGTAAAAGGTTATTTATACACAGGACTAACTTACCTCCGTAAGCATTCGGGATTATGTCTCATTTTCCAGAATCACTCGCTACTTTTATAGATATAGCAAGTGTTTCCTCTAGTATAGATATAATGGATAGCAGAAATTTCAATAAACTATTGGATCAATAATTTAGAAACATCTATAAAACTTTTGTATGATTGATTCGATTGTAGTGATAAAATGAATAAGTGAGATTCTAAATCAAGGAATGAAAAAACGAAGAACAATTATCAAGATAGATTTTCTGTTAATTTCTATAAAATTTCCTAAGTATTTAGTTGAATAGTTTAGACTTTCTCATTCCAATATATGTAAAAAGTTAAGTGAATGGAAAATATTATAAATTTATTGGAATGAGAAAATGTTTATCTTATATTCAATTATTTAGAAATAAATTTTAAAATATAGATTTCTATTAAAGAAAGTATAGTTTTTTACGTTTATCACAAACATATTTCTACTATTTTATAAAATTATTCATTTACAAAATGAATAAAGTGGGTTACTATATATTATAAATAAAATATATAACTGCCTAGCTTATTCACAATTTTATTACAGAATTGTTCCAATAAGTATAAGCCAGTTCAAAATCCAGACAATCAATATCTTGTTAACAACAAGAGGATTGTGTTCTGTGTTTTTGAGCTGGCTTTTTGATTTGAAGGAGGTGTAAAAATGCAAGGTGCGTTAAAAGGTATAAAAGTACTTGATTTATCAAGAGTGTTAGCTGGCCCTTATTGTACAATGATTCTTGGTGATCTTGGTGCAGATGTTATAAAAGTAGAAGCTCCAGATAAAGGAGATGAAACACGAAAATGGGGACCACCTTTTCAAGGAGATGTAAGTGCTTACTTTTTATCTGCGAATAGGAATAAAAAAAGTATAACAATTGATTTAAAGTCAGAAGGAGGTATTAATCAAGTTAAACAGTTAATCAGGGACTCAGATGTAGTTATTAATAATTTTAAAACTGGAACAATGGAGAAGTTTGGGCTTTCCTATGATGGGGTACGTTCAATAAATAAACAGATTATTTACTGTTCTATCACTGGTTTTGGCGAGGAAGGGCCTTATAGTCAAATCCCGGGATATGATTTTATTATACAGGCGATGAGTGGCCTCATGAGTATTACTGGAGATTCAAATTCCGAACCTCAAAAGGTTGGCGTTGCAATTGTCGATGTCCTGACAGGCTTGTATGCGAATATAGGTATTCAAGCTGCGTTACTTGAGAGAACAAGATCCGGAGAAGGACAGAAAATTGATTTATCTTTGTACGACTCTGCGGTTAGTTCACTTGTCAACATCGGTAGTAATTATTTAATGAGTGGAAGTATACCAAAAAGGTTAGGCAATCAACATGCTAATATTGTACCTTATCAAACTTTTGTGGCTAGTGATGGAGAAATGGTTATAGCTGTAGGGAATGATGAACAATTCGAACGTTTATGTGAGATTTTGGAGATACCGAAAACGGCCTCTGATATTAGATTTCAAACAAATCCTAATAGGGTAAAAAATAGGGAATTACTGATACCGATATTACAAACACAGTTTTTAAAATACCCAATTGACTATTGGAAAAAAAAATGTGATCAAAACGATATTCCTTGTGGTCCTATTCAGAATTTAGAGGAAGTTTATAACGATCCACAACTGCAAGCACGTAACATGTTTATGAGTATGAAACATCCGAGTGCAGGTCAGATTCATATGATTGGAAGTCCACTTAAATTATCACGAACACCTGTCACATTAAGGAACTATCCCCCCGATATAGGGGAGCATAATAATGAAATCTTAAATAAAAAGGAGATGGAATGATGGATTTTACCTTATCGGAAGAACAGGAATTATTAAGAAAATCAGTAAGAAATTTTGTAGATAAGGAAATTATGCCGAATATTTCTAAATGGGATAAACAAGGTTTTTATGATCCAAGTGTTGATAAAAATCTTGCAGAAATGGGGCTTATGGGAGTTTGTATTCCAGAAAAATATGGTGGGAGTGGGATGGATTATAATTCTCTCGCTATTGTATGTGAGGAATTGGAGCGTGGGGATACAGCTTTTCGTACAGCAGTTTCTGTGCATATAGGGCTGAATAGTATGTCATTACTACAGTGGGGAACAGAAGAACAGAAACAAAAGTATCTTATTCCACAAGCAAAAGGCGAAAAAATGGCAGCGTTTGGGTTAACAGAGCCAGGTGCAGGGTCTGATGTTGCTGCAATGCAGACAACTGCAATCAAAGATGGAAATGAATATATTTTAAATGGAGCAAAAACTTGGATTTCACTTTGTGATAAAGCAGACAATTTTTTAGTATTTGCTTATACAGATAAAAGTAAAAAACATAAAGGAATTTCAGCTTTTATTGTTGAAAGGAAATTCGGAGGTTTTTCTTCAAAGGCGATTGACGGCAAAATGGGTATTCGAGCAGGGAATACAGGAGAAATATTTTTTGATAACGTAAGAGTTCCTGATGCAAACTTGTTAGGAGCAGAAGGGGAAGGATTTAAAATTGCTATGGCATCCCTTGATAATGGAAGGTTCACTGTTGCAGCTGGTGCAGTAGGTCAGATTGCAGCATGTCTTGAAGCAAGTGTGAATTATTGTCATGAAAGAGAAACGTTTGGAAAGAATATTGGTAAACATCAGCTCGTTCAAAAAATGATTGCAGAAATGGAAGCAGGTTACCACATCAGCCAATTACTAGTATTTCGGGTAGGAGAATTAAAAAATGCGGGTAAACGGAACACACGAGAAACTTCCTTAGCGAAGTGGCAAGCATGTGATTATGCAAATAAATCAGCTGATGATGCTGTTCAAATTCATGGTGCATATGGCTTTTCTAATGAATACCCAGTTGAACGATACTTAAGAAACTCTAAAGCTCCAGTTATTTATGAAGGTACAAGGGAAATACACACTATTTTACAGGCAGAATATGCATTAGGTTATCGTATAGATAAACCATTAAATAATATGCTTCCGGCTTGGAAATAAATAAATAATCCGCACGTCACAATGCGGATTATTATAAATAAAATCTAACAATATAATTTACATTATTATTTTCAAACTTATATTTTGTTATATTGCTTAAATAAATCTTTCAAAGCAGATTCTAATGCATTTCCTGCTTTTCCATAATAGTGTTTTTTTATAGAAGTAAGAGGTTCTTCTATTCCATCTCGTAAACTATGACCCTTTAATAAATGCATCATGAATTCTTGAGCATGTAAAGTTGCTAAGGTACATCGGGTTGAAATTATGACGCCATATTTTTTATCAATTTCTGCTGTAATCGTTAAGATTTCATATAAGTTTTGAGCTGCCATACCAGAAGGAAGCCTTGCATGACCAGCAATAAAAATTGTATTCATTACCTTATCTCTCCTTAGTAAATTTATTATAATTAAGACATTTCATGACTATTCAAATGTCAAGTTGATAAAATAGTAGTATTTAAACATTGATTTAATATTGTTCGAATAGTGTTCTATTTGTAGATACTATGTTGTAATGGACGAAACTTCAACGTTTTATATCAATCTTATAATTGAAATTATGTTGTTTAGTCTTTTCATTGCTGTCATCATCGATTAGATTTTATTTTACCAATTATAAGTGAGGACTAAATTTTTTAAATTATAAAAGTATCTTAAATAGAAGAAAAAGTTAGTTAGTGGTAAAAACGTAACCTTAAAAATATGAAAAAGGAGTAGGCTAAATGTAGCTTACTCCTTTCTAGTGTTTATTATAAAATTATACTTGGATTTCTACATCTAATAGTGGTGCATATTGTTGACTTCCAAATATGTCACTATCACCAGGACCACCACTTGAGATTTTTCGATTAATAGTAAATTTAATAGCATTAGCAGGATCATACATTACGAAATCTGTAATGTTTTTTACACTTATATTATATAATGAGGCAATCCTACTTTTTGTAATTATATTACTTTCACATACCTTATTATAAATCTCTTTATTTTCAAAAATAATATCAAAAGTAATTCGATCAACACCTGCATTTTTGGAACGTATCGTTTTTGCTAATTCATGTAGATATTTTTTTTCCATTAACATTAGCTCCTTTTCGAAATTATTTTTAGTTTACCTCTTCTAATTTAACATTAAATAATTCTAGCGGACTATTAATAGGAACCCTATGGTTCATTGTCCATTTATATGTTTTTCCTGCAGGAAGCACATCATCTACTAAGAAGGAAGCTGTTCCTGCTGTACCCTTAACTTCTGGAAGCTTAGCATAAAAAATTTGTCTTGATGCAAATAAGGTTAAAGCCTCAGTTATTTCTTTGTTATTACTTATTCCTTCTACCACGATACCTAGCTCATGGGATTTTATTTCTTTTACTGGTTCTAAATCACCCATAACACCATTCTTACCAAAAATATGAAAGTGTAAATGGTAATGAATATCATTAAATTCCTTTTTTACTTGTTCATGGGCAAACTCTATCACTTTATCAATATTCGTAATTGTGTAAGGATCACGTACACCTACAATTCCAATAAATTTTTCTCCCACAAGTCCAGAACCTTCAAGTTTTACCTGAACATCACCATCAATTGGGACATATTTTTGTCCGGTAATACGACATGTTTTATTATCCCATTGTTCATAATGGCAATCTGTCATGTCAAGCATACCACCAGCAAAATATTCATAAAATGGATTGGTACGTTCATACATTGCATGACCGGAAACAGAGGCAACTGTGCATCTTTGATCAGGATGCATTGCTGTAACTTTAACATCATCATGTGTAATAGTTGCTATAACACTTTCTTTGGCACCATATGGTTCCGCGCAAAAGGAAGCACATTCAAGTACTTTACCAGCATAATAGGCATGTTCTTCCGGAAATCCGTCCCTAATTGCAGGAGCAGCAAATACAGCAACGTCACTTGAACGCCCTCCTATAATAACGTCAGCTCCCATGTTTAATGCTTTGATAAAAGGATGTACTCCTGCCACGGCAACTACCTTATTTGACTCATCAATATCTTTTTGTGTTAAGTTTTCACGCGAATCTAATCCTTCAATAGTTATATTATTATTTAATTTATTTGTTAAGTAGTCATTATCAACTTCTGAATAAAAATATCCTATCTTGAAAGGTTCTAAATTATGTTCATTCGCTAAGTCTTTAATAATTTGAACATACATATCTACTCTACTATTAGCACCAGTGTCACCAGCAGAACCAATTATCATAGGGACACCTTGTTCTCTCGAAGCGAGTAACATAAGTTCTAAATCGTGTTTTTGCCATTTATACATGCTTACAGATCTATCAGATCCTAGAGCAGATGAACCAATATCATCACTTCCGGAATCTGCACAATAATAATCAGGTTTTGTTTTCGCTGCAATCCAAAAACTTTCTTCTTTTGTTGGCGCAAAACCTAAATGACCATTTGGGCTAACAATTCGAATTTCACTTTTCATACTACCTCTCCTTTTGGTATAACATGTTATAACCAATTATCACATAATTATCTTACTATTGTCAATATTAAATATTTTTAATTTTAAATATTTCTTGTTATAAAAAACTTATATTGATCTCCCCTGTAATATGCCTTTTTAAATTCTAAAGGAATATCATTTTCATAGATAACAGAAGTGATTTTTAATAAAGTATTAGTATCATCAATTTTTAAGATGTTTTCTAATTCTTTCGTTACTGAAACAGATTCGATGGTTTGTTCAGTATGAGTTGGAGTGTATTGAGCATGTGAATTATATAAGTCTAAAGTAGAAAAGGGTTTATCTTTATTATTAAATTCTTTAACAATTTCAGCCATCTCATTTCCTAATGAAATGGAAAAATAAGTATCGTAAAATACAACTGGATTATTATTGCCGTATCCTAGTAACTTCATGTTATAAATGTTTTCAAACATAGAAATATTTAGTATTTTTGATAAATTGAAGTCATTTGCAACTATGTCTGAACTAATTAATTTTGTAGTAGCAATTAACCCATCTTCTTCGATTGTTGATTGAAAATTATTTACTGTGTTTAGAGTTGAATGAATTTTCCTTTTGTTTACAAAAGTGCCTAATCCATGGACACGTTTTACTAATCCTTCATTTTCCGCTAGAGTAATTGCTTGTCGAACAGTTATTCTACTAACCTTATATTGTTGTTCAAACTCTCTTTCTGAAGGAAGTTGGAATTTATCAGTGTATTCATTCGTTTCGATTTTTTTCTGAATAATGTTTTTTAATTGTTCATATAATGGCATACTAGAGTTTCTATCAAGCCTCATATGTTACACCTCCGAATTAAATATTTATCAGGTAATAATAGAAAATCTATAAGTTATTATATTAATATTACATGTGTACATGCAAATGATTGAAAATTCAAAAAAATCATAAAAATGGTTGTTTTTTTGTTTTCTAGTTGTTATAATTTTTTTAACTCATTATAATATGTAAGGAGGTCATTATAAACAGTGTTTTTGAACATGATTGAGATGAATTAAATCAATTTATAATTGAGGGGGAGAAATTAAACTATGACAATACCTATTCAAATTGTTTTTTTGATTTTAGTTTTGTTGTTCATTGCGATTTTATTTGTCGGACTTAAAAGACCTATATACGAAGTAATGACACTAGCTTTTATTTTCATTGTTATAATTTCAAATTCATTTGGTGTTTTTTGGGAAGCCTTGCTTTTTCCTTCCACAAGTTCTCTGTTCTATGCTATTTTTGCCTTTTTAGCAATAGCAGCAATTTTCGATGGTACAAAAGTTATAAATACTATTATTAATTTAATGCTATCTGTAGTTGGTAGAATTCGAGGAGGAGCAGGTTATGTAGCTTTATTGGGAAGTAGTTTCATGGCATCCTTATCAGGTACCGGACCAGGAAATGTAGCTGCAACAGGGGTTTTTACAATACCAATGATGAAAAAATCAAATTTCCCTCCGCACCTTGCTGCGACAACTAAAATGTCTGCAAGTATGCTTGGAAATATTATTCCTCCAGCTGGAATTATCTTGTTATCTTACGGTATTTTAGAAGATCTCTTTCCAAACACGATATCCATGAGTAAGTGGATGATTTTAGCTTATGGTATTGGTTTATGGTTTTTCATTTTAAGATGGATTACTTTAGCAGTTCTGTGTCGTATTTATAAAGTGAATCCCGTACCTACTCAAGAGCTACCAAGTTTCTCTGAAAATATCAAAAAAGGTTGGCCAGCTTTATTTCTTCCACTTGTTATATTTATACCTCTATTGTTAGATGCACAGTTTGATGGCTTTATATTAAATAGATTGGGTGAAGAAGGAGCAAGTGCTTTTTCTAGCTCAGTGTTAATGTTTACACCAGCATTGGCTGGAGCTTATGCAATATTTATAGGAAGGAAATCACTCCCTTTAAAAAAAGTTAATTTAAGAGATATTTTAGATATTATTAAAAAGTCATTATTACAAGTTGTTCCGATTGGAGTAACTATTTACATGGCTTATGCTATTTCTCAGGTTTTTGTTGAATTAGAAATGGATGAAGCTGTACGTGAGTGGTTTCTTTCTTTTGACTTAAGTATAACTGCTTTGGCTATTATTTTACCCTTGTTTTTTATGATATTAGGTATGGTTTTACCAGGAACTGCACAGGTTGCAATATTAGGTTCTGCAATGCTTATTGTTTTCGATGCTTTAGGAGGAAATCCAGTATTATTTGCAGCAATGTTACCAGCTATGACAGGAGCCTTAGAAGGAATGACTCCTCCATTAGCGTTAGGATTATTTACTGCAATGGGTATAGCTAAATCGAAATTTAAAGAAACCACTAACTTAGCTGTAGTATGGGTGATAACACATATTCTTTTATGTATCGTAATGTTATCAGGCATTATTCCAATATTTGGATTATAATTAAATGAAAGGATGTGTAATATAAGATGAATAAAACTGCAAAACTTACAGAAACTCTTTTCACATGGATAACATTTATAGCTTTATGTATAGGTTTTATAGTTTCCATTATATTTATTTTTTCTTTATTAATTGGTGGTAGTCTAGGAGAATCTTTATCCATTTTTGCCGGCGAAGTTATGATATGGGCAATTAGATTAGGATCGATAGCTGTTCTTATAGGTGTTTTAAGTATGTACTTCAGTAAAACTCACAGTCTTACTCTTAAACAAAGTAAAGAAGAAAATGATGCGTGAAAATCAAATAAACTTAATATAAAATGTAAGCGCTTCAATGTTGGAATGTATAAATAATCGACACATACTGCTGATAGAATCAATTTCATAACTGTTCATTTTAAAATGCGATAAACTATTAATATTTAAAAAACTAGATAAAATATTTTGAAATATTGTTATACTAGCTGTGTTCCGTCTGGAACTACTTTGCGTTCTATGAGCAAAGCCACAACTTTATCAGAAAGAAAGAACGTTTCTGGCATGTTTTTCGGCTGTTGCTATTCCCGTAGGAATCTCCATGTTTCCGTATTCCACACAGACACGCTTTGCATTTTACATTTAGGTACTATCCAATTTGAGTTTTCTCTTATAATTGGCTATTAATTCAATCAACTGCGAGTTTTGAAGCATTATAAGTTAATGTATCCATATCAAAGTGAATATTAGCAAGTTCACCAGAACGATATCTTACATTGTTTGCTGAAAATTTTAAATAGCTATTGACTCGTTCAGGACCTGTACTCTTTTTATATAAATGTTTCCAAAATTTTAACCACGAACTAGTGCCGTGTATTTATGTAAATCTATTGTGATTTTTATTTTAAATACATTTGGGCAAGTAATTTCTTGAGCCAACGACAAACGCTACATTCTTTGGTTATGTGTATTTTATTTTTAATCTGTCTACTTTAAGGTGGCATATCAAAACGTTTTAGTGCGAAATGTTATCGAAGAACTCTATGGATTCGAGTTCATTAGTTCTTTCTTACGTGACAAATTAAAACTGCGATGTCCTATAGCAACATTTGGACTTGCGCTTAAATGGTCGCTCCATTAAAAACTATTGTAGTAAAAGGATACGAAGTTATCCTCAATTTAAATGTTCGTGTTTAGAACAACTAAAGTAGATTGTGAAATTGATTCAAATAAATATATTTAGAGGCTGTCATTGATTGACAGTCCTTTTATGTGCGCCTGACATCGTATTTGCCTAAGTAGTGAAGGGGAACACATCATCCAACTTGATATTTCCGAGGAAGAAGCAAAAGGATTAAAATTCCGTCGAAAAGGATATCAATTTATTGAACTATCAAAAGTTGTTCATAGAGTACTGTCAAATAAGCGTCTAAAACAGAAGGAATCCCTTTCGCTTTAGATTCCTATCTAGTAGTACATACTGAAATATAGGGTGAAACGTCGTATAAAGAACAGTATGTGCGGTGTGTAAGACATGGAAGTTATCCAACTTACCTCCTTTTTTGAATGATTAAATAATGCCCACCCTTTTATTCCACATAACAACAAACGGACTATTCACAATAATCATAAAACGAGTGAACAAGCAATATACATAATAGCAATATATATAAGAAAGGGTGGGATGAATTGAATGCTATTTTAGTAGCCGTTATTGGATTTATTGTTTTTGCTTTAGGCTATCGCTATTACTCTAAATTTATTGCAGAGCGAATCTTCAAACTTGATCCAAACTATGTTACACCTGCACATAAGTATAAAGATGGCGTAGACTTTGTTCCAACGAATAAATATGTACTGTGGGGCCATCATTTTACATCTGTTGCAGGAGCTGCACCAATTTTAGGGCCAGCTATTGCAGTGTATTGGGGATGGCTACCTGCCGTTTTATGGGTACTTTTAGGAACTGTTTTTGCTGCTGGAGTCCATGATTTTGGTACGTTAGTATTATCTGTACGTCACAAAGGTAATTCGATCGGTACATTAGCCAACAAATTGGTGGGGCAA